>OLSP01001901.1_pt1 | contig 17986 bp, 16 predicted proteins | sample 1672941 | NCBI WGS metagenome assembly OLSP01 (sample SAMEA3136739, study PRJEB25190) | human gut metagenome | reverse complement strand
CACCGGGAAATATAACAAGCTCGTCGAGTACGCCTATGATGACCAGAACCAGCTGGTAAAAGAGTCGTATTACACTCCCGGAAACGAAGAACCGAATGACGTTTATGATTACTCCTACGACACTGCGGGCAATCTCCTGCGCGTCACGAAATTGGACTGGAAACTGAAGAAGAGGTGACGATAATGGGAAATTGGGGACCCGGGCTTTATCAGAACGATATCACACAGGATGTTAAGGATGATTTCGAAGAATCCCATCGGGCTGGGAAACCCGTCAGCGAAATAACTGCAAAGCTGATGGCGGACTATGAAGACATTATGGGCGATCCCGCCGAGGAGCCGCTTTTCTGGTTTGCGCTGGCAGACACGCAGTGGCGTTTTGGCGTACTTTTGCCCACGGTAAAAGAAAAAGCTCTGGAGTGGCTTGACAAAGGCTGTGCCTGCCCTCCCATCCAAAAGATCGGCTTTTCTGATGAGGCACAATGGAATCAGACGCTGATGCAGTTGAAAAAGGAGCTCATATCTCCGCCGCCCTCGCCGAAGAGGCCAGCCAGAAGGAGAGCGTACCAGTGCCCGTGGAAGATCGGTGACGTTTTTGCTTATCCGCTGAAAAGCGAACTGGCAAAAGAAAAAGGGCTTTATGGTCGGTATTTTTTGATCCAAAAGGTCGATGAAACCGTGTGGTATCCCAGACACATTGTGCCAATCGTATATGTCAAAATAACAAAGGACGATACGCTTCCGGCGAATCTGGAAGAGTACAACCAGCTGGAATACGTGCAATCATGCTTTACGAAGTATGAGAACCGATTCTGGCCGATCGATATGAGTCGTCCGAAGGAGGATATTGCAGAAAAGTCCAAGCTCTCCTATCATGTGGATGAATACGGTTTCTTGCCGCAATACAGAATAACTTTAATCACAACCTCGCAAAAAGAAATTCCAACCGACCTGATTTATGTCGGCAATTTTGAGGGTGCAGCTGCTCCGCAAAACGAATTTATACCACATGTAAAGATAAATATTATGGATGTCGCGTGGAAACGATTCAGCGAGACCTTTGAAACGAAAATGATAAAGCAATACTGTAACCATAACCGCAGAGAACTCAGTATCTACAGGGAGAAGGGAAATGTATGAGCTACCTGCTAAAGATGAAACTTTTATCTTTAGCAGTTCCGCCCCATCCCTGGGTATACCGTAGTTTGGCAAAAATATACCGCCCCAATTTACAGCGATATCACTGTGACTGGTGAGTCATACGGGGAAGTGATTATCCCGCCCCAACCGCCGACCAGCCCCGGTGAGATCATGTCCGGCGGTGAGGGCGAGCCGGTTGAGGCAGACGTTCCTGCTGAAGATGAAACCGTCTCCCCGCAGGGAACTCATGTCACCGGAACGCAGACGGTCACGCACGAGTATCTCACCCTGAGCGGCAAGGTAGCCAGAGAGACGATTAAGACAAATGATAGCTTGACAGCCGTACTGGATTTCATCTATGATGAATCCGGAAAGCCGTTTGCACTCAAGTACTCGACGGATGGCACGAGTTTCAAAACGTACTATTACGTCCTGAACCTGCAGGGCGACGTGGTGAAGCTGATTCACTACATCCCCGGCTTTGAGTATGAGTCTGTCGCGACCTATGAATATGATGCATGGGGAAATATCGTGTCCAGCTCCGGTAGACTGGCTGAGATCAATCCTCTCAGATATCGCGGATACTATTACGATAGCGAAACCGGATTCTATTACCTGCAAAGCAGATACTATGACCCGGCAAATAGAAGATTTATTAACGCAGATTCGTACATTAGCACTAACTCCATTGATATGATTTCCTATAATATGTTTGCATATTGTGGAAATAACCCAGTGATCCATTTCGACCCATCGGGCCACTTCTTAGAAGAGTTGTTAAACCATTTTACAGAAGCATTGCAAAATGTGTCCGGCATTTTCGCATTCGCGGGTGGAGTATCTCAACTGGATTCTCCGGCACCGGGGCCCGCTGATGCAGTTGCTGCAATAATTGCGGGCGCTACAGCAATAGGTTGTGGCATTTATGCTTTAGGTGAAGCAGTTTGCTCTTCTTCAAATTCGGGAATTCTGGATTCAGAATTGCCACTAAGTAGTATTGCGGCCCAATATGTGTTATACGAGTGCAAAGAAGCTGCGCTGGCGATGGCAAAGCAAAATGGCAAAGGATATTTAATCAGATTAGATTACCCAGACGCAGTTCGAGGCTATGTTCTAGCACCGGAAAGCAAATATGGATGGGGAACACCAATCTCTCAAAATGGTTCACATTGGGGATATTGCGATCAGCAGCACCTTGTACGCTGCAATGTTTTTCCGTCCGGGTTACCTGAAAATGAATGGATTCGAGCATTTACCGATGCATGGGGGTCTGAGCCGGTGGTCACCCGCATTCCGCTCCCTTGATTTCAAATTGCAATTAATAGGAGGTCCTCTTTTGACTGAGTTTAATCGAATGTATGAAAATCAATTCATGGCATCACTATTGCGTATACTCGAAAGGCCAGGAGCCTATATTGGATGTCCGTCATTAGACAGATTACTGGATATAATAACTGGGTATACAGTAGCTGTTTATGACATGACTGGATATCATATATCATTTGAAAGAAAATTTCGCCAATATCTTTGTTTTAAATATAACAAAGATGAAACTGAACATTCTTTACAGGAACTGCTTTTAGACGGAAAAGACGATCGCTCGGGTTTTGAGTCTTTTGCTCAAGAATTTAAGGCATATAAGATATTGTTTGAGAAAAAAGAAGCCTGAAATATTCCTTACCGGCCTGCTGTTAAAAACGAAACTTTCATCTTTAGCAGGTCTGCCTCATCAACGAGATTATGATATGCGAGTCGTTGTAACAGGGCTTACAAAAAGCGAAGCCATGGTAGCCGAACAAGTGCGCATTTCAGCCTATACATTAAAATATCTTGATCGCAAATTGCAAGTGCAAGGTGGACACCTTCTGGAGAAAGCGTATGCCAAAGTACCAGTCTGGTGCCCTTTTGTGCCCGATCTGCATATTTCTGTGATGGCGGATGAGCCTGCGGGCTTGGGCTGAAAAAGTAGGCAGGAGAATACTGAAGTCTTTATTCTTGGCAAGCACACAACAGAAAAGGAGATACATCATATGCGAAACAACCATGCAGCGATATTCCGTCGTTCCCTTCTCCTGATGTTCGCCGCCGTCCTCCTTTCCGCTTGTCTTTTCGGAGGATGCAGCACGGAGGACGCAGCCATTGTCCGGCAGGGCATGCCGCTCGCGGAGCTGAAAGAAGCTGCCGATAAGATTCTGCTCGACGCCCCGACCTGCTGCATCGTACAGATCGGCGATACGATCGCGGCCGTCAGCACAAGCGGAACAACGGCAGAGCATTTCGCCCTGTTTGACAGCGGCACCGGTGCCATGCTCCGTTGCAGCGGCCTCGCTCTGGCATCCTCCAACGCAGAGCTGACCCAATTGATCGGCACGGAGGCAGAACACGCACCCGAGGCACTATCCGCAACAGAATTCGATCTCGGAAGCGGGCGCTATATCCCCGCCTACCTGACAGAGAATGCAAAGCTGATCACACTGGAATGTGAAAACGAACTCATCCGCGGTATCTGTGTAACGAGCCTGATCGATGAAACCGTGCAGCGGTACGGAGAATGTGAAAGCGTCCGGCTCATTCCGGCATGATATCAGCTACGAAGAATTGCTGGAGGCTTTCCGTACGGCAGTGCAGCTGCGGGAGGCAGGCCGCTCCTCAATCTGATGCAGCCGGATGCGCCGATGCTGCCCTGCTCCCAAAAAATGAAATCCACTGGAAAAGGAAGTGCTGTTTATGCGTCAATCAAGGCTTTGCCGTGTATTTCTCACCGTGGCTATGATCACCGTCATTGCAGTTCTAGCCCTGAGCGGCTGCCGCGCGCAACCTGCGCCGCTCCAGGATGCGCTTGCAGATTATGAAAAGGTCCTCAAAACCGATGGACTGGACGGTCTGCGGCTCAGCGTGTATTATATCGACCCGTCCATCCTTACGCGTTCCCCGCTGACGGAGGAACAACTGCTTTCGTTCGAGTCGGTTCAAAAATTTGAAGTGGACAATGCACAGCTTCTGCAGCACATCGAGCTGCTGAAAACGATAAATGCAGAGGAACTGACGCCGGTTTCGAACCCTTCTGCATTGAATGCACGTCTGTGCTGTATCTTTGAATCAGATTATGCCGGGCAGGTCCTGCAGCTGACGCTCGGAGGCGAAGCCAACAGCATTTTTGTAAACGGGGTCGAGGCCGAAAATTGTGAGCTGCTTCACGATTCGCCAACTTCTGCTTTCTGGTATCAAGTTCCTACTGCTAACTGTACTGGAGGGAATTCATAATGTCACAATATGCTCACTTCCCTGTAAAAGGCGATACATTCTGGGAAAGATATCGGAATGCATGCTTTCAATGGATCAAATGGTGGGATTTTCCGGTCATGACCTGCGCGGAATGCGGTGTCAGGATCATTCCTTCTATTCCCGCAATGATCCTGAACGATGTTTGCTATATGATTGGCCTCTTTTTTCTTCCATTGGGTATTGTATTTTCCGGCCTTGTATCAGCGGTTGACTTACGATATTTGCTGTCTTTAGCCTGCTTTCTTCTCTGGTTTTTCACAATAGCAGGCCTATCAACGCTTCTCGCCGTATTGCTTCCTTGGAAACAGCTTGGTGAATCTCCAAAAACGGATCGTTTTCGCTGCGTTGCAGTCCATCCGGTATTGTCGCTCGTCCGCTTGGTTCTGAAAATCGTGCCGTCATTTTTGTTGCTTTATTTTGTTGTTTCATTGTAATGCAATAATAGTTGTTTAAATAGTTCATCGGTGGAAAACCTGCTAAAGACGAAAGTTTCATCTTTAGCAGGTCCGCCCCACCCCACAGAAAGGAAGTGACCCCTTGAACCAGACAAAACTCCTGTTCCCGCTGATCTTTATTTCTCTGGAGGACGACAGCAGCATTGTCATCCCGCCGCAGCCGACCAGCCCCGGCGAGATCATGTCCGGCGGGGCTGGCGAGCCGGTCGAGAATGAGCCGGTCGAAGCAGACGCTCCTGCTGAAGATGAAACCGTCTCCCCGCAGGGGATGCACGTCACCGGAACGCAGACTGTCACCCATGAGTATCTGACCCTGAACGGCAAAGTGGCCCGCGAAACGATCCGGACGAATAATACCTTGACAGCGGTCCTTGATTTCATCTATGATGCATCTGGAAAGCCGTTTGCACTGAAGTATTCGACGAATGGAACGAGCTTTGAGACGTATTATTACGTTCTCAATCTCCAGGGCGACGTGGTAAAGCTGATCCACTATATCCCCGGCTTTGAGTACGAGTCTGTTGCTACCTACGAGTATGATGCATGGGGCAACGTGTCAAGTTCCGGTAGACTGGCCGAGATCAATCCTCTCAGATATCGCGGATACTATTATGATAATGAGACGGGATTCTACTACCTGCAAAGCAGATACTATGATCCGGCAAATAGAAGATTTATCAACGCGGATGGACTCATCTCCTCTAACTGGAGCTTTAGCGGCCTCAACATGTTCGCATATTGCGAAAATGACCCTGTTGGTCGTAGTGATCCGTCCGGCATAGAGAAGAGAGAAAGGGTTTCTTTTACTTCCTCGGGAAAGCAATACGGTCAATTTCTGAAAATTGACGGGAGGTAAATTGAGATGAAGAAAAAAGTTCCATCGCACATTTTCCCCGTATTTGGAAGCATCCTGTCCCTGTTTATTCTGGTTTTCTGCACAGCATGCGCTTCCTTTGACAGCTATCTGGAAACCGCTCTGAATTTTTATGATGCGCACCAGACAGAGCTGCAAGTAGCGCAGGTGGCCCTGCAGGAGTTCACGGACTCCAACGAATGCTTTATGTGGATCACAAGCACAGACTCTCTCGGGGAAAATTATAACTATAATAACGGCTATACGAAAAAATACGGCGGTTTATACTTTATTTCGCCGGAGGGGTATCCCGACGAAACATACCAGAACCTGTACGCCTTTGTTTCTCCGCTGTTTTCGGATGATCTGCACAGCATCGAAGCATCAAAAGATATGATTCGATTCACGGTGCTGCTGACATCAAATATCGGTACGGACTCATCACTGGTATGGACCAATGGTGAAAAGGCGCCCACCGGTACATATCCTACCGTGCAGCGGCAGCGGCAGTTGGATGCACATTGGTATGCGATCACAGCCTCGGATTAAAATAAAGAGCTCCCGTGAACCTGCTAAAGACGAAACTTTCATCTTTAGCAGGTTCCGTATCTATCAGTACATAGTCGTATCTGTCCTTCACTTGGCTGAGATAGTTTTTCATCACGCTCTCTCTGCTCATTGCAGTCACAAGGCTCATCTCCAACGTTGAAAGGTCAAGGTTTGACGGAACAAGGTCAACCTTTTCTTCGTGGCTGAGAATGCCGGAGAACGGGTCTTGCTGTTCTTCCCGCATTACCGCTGATAGCTTATTGGAAAGGGTCTGCTGCAAGCTGTCCGTGTCCTGCCAACCGAGGCAGGTAGTAAGGTCGCCCTGCGAGTCAGCATCCACGAGAAGCACCTTTTTGCCCTGCATTCCAGCTCATAGTAAAATCTCCTTTGAATTTTGAATTTGGTGTTCGGATTCAAAATTCAGAGATCACGGGTAGCGGGAAACGGCGCTTTGCCACCAGAACAGGGACACAACGCGCTCCTTTCCGCTCGGGAGAAAGCGAAAAGGATACAAAAAACCGCTGTAGCTATCAAGCACTGACTTGAAAAGCTACAGCGGCGTCTTCTTTCTGCTTGTTCTATTCCATTCGCTTTGCCTAAGCTGCCTATAACTTGGTGAAAATGCAATCTCGTTTCAAGAAAGCACCTTTCACAGCCGCCGTCGGCAAGCAGGCAACAAAAAGCAGCTACAACCCCATGAGGCTGTAACTGCTTTGTGTAACCTGTTCATTTTCCTGCTGCATCCCAAGAGTGGATGCAATCCGGCAGCATAGCCAGTATAGCAGAGGCAAAGTCGGACATTCCGTAGGAAATCGGTCGGATTTTCATCGGACCTATGTCGGACAAAGGTCGGACTTTTCTGTATTGGCAAAGAATTCGGGTATCTCGCTCTCATCTCCTTCCACATCAAAAATGCCACGAAATGCGGGGATGGCATAGCCCCATAGCGCTATTCCGAGCAGCATAACAGCCTCCTTCTTTCGATCATAAAAAGTGCTGCGCTCTAAATTAAGTATCTCCAGCAGTTCGCTTTCGGTGTAGCGGAAAGCGGTCAAATAGCTCTTGGAGAGGATTTCGTGGTAAAGCCGCCCGTTATTGTAGTAGTCATAGACCTTGCGCATAGCCTTGTCGATGAGATCGATCATCCACTTGTTTTCAAACAGATTGCACACACGGTGTTCGAACTCGCTGCGCTCAATATCGGGGGCAAATTCCTCTAAATAAATCAGGGCATCGTTCAGATCGTCGCCATAATAATTGATTTCTGCATTTACGCAGCGGCAGTCCGAAAGTGTTGCCCACACCACATCACGGTAGATGCTCAACAGCAGTTATGTTTTATGGAATATATCGTCCTGCGGCAAGCCCAACTGCTCATACATTTTTGCGATGTTTTTTGCTGCTCTTGTATTGTTCCTTCCCATTGCCGCTCCTTTTCCGTATGAACGGGCATATTAATCACGATTGCGTATCTTCAACGTCTGAAAATTGCGGTATCTTTCCGAAACCTCTTGACAGGATACGCAAGTTCGAGTAAGATAAACACGCAATCTAATTGCGCATCCCTATTATACGCAGTTTATATGCGCTTGTCAACGGAAAATAGCAATTTAATTTCCTGAATACTTTGAACGCTACGGAGGACGGTACAATGCGGTTTTGTGAGAAATTAAAAGATGCCCGCACAAAGGCAGGCATGAAGCAGGAAGAACTGGCGAAGGCACTTGGGGTATCCCTCAGGACGATCACCAACTATGAGTCCGGCGAGTGCTATCCGAGGAAGCGGGACATCTATCACAAGCTGGCCGAACTGTTTCACACCGAAGAAAATTATTTCCTGAATGAGGACGAGGAGTTTCTCCTTTCTGCCGCAGAGAAATATGGCGCGAAGGGCGCAAAACAGGCGCAGGCACTGGTGGATGAAGTCAGCGGCCTTTTTGCGGGCGGAAATATTGCCGATGAGGATCTGGATGTGATGATGAAGGCTCTGCAGGATGCGTATTGGATTGCCAAAGAGAAGAATAAGAAGTTCACGCCCAAGAAATATCGCAGGGACTAATTTTTAGCTGTCCGGTTAATTGGACACGTCTTATGTTAGAATGGCGATGTCAAAACAGGCAGAGGGGGGTGTTCGCTCTTGGATATTCAGACTTTGGAGATCGTGCAGACAGCAAACAGACTGGTCGATACGTTCGGCACGAGGGACCCGCACAGAATCGCCCAAGCGCTTGGAATTGAGGTCATCTCCGTGGATTTCAAACGGCAGCGTGGAGCCTATAAGGTTCTGATGCGCAACCGATTTATCTTCATAAAAAACGATCTGGACCCGGTGACGGAAAGAGTTGTTATGCTCCACGAGATCGGGCATGATGTTCTTCACCGGAAGGAAGCTGTAAAAGCAGGCGGCTTTAAAGAGTTCAATATCTTTAATATGCGGGAGAACCGGATGGAATATGAAGCAAACGTGTTCGCTTCCCAGGTATCCTTAGATGACGAGGAAATTCTCGAATACATACACTATGGCTATGATATCCAGCGGATTGCCAGCGCGATGCACACGGATGCAAACCTTGTTGCGTTAAAGACAGACGCGCTGATTGCACAGGGCTACTGTCTGCACCATCAGGAGTATGAAAACAGATTTTTGAAATAGAACGGCAAAGGGTATCACGGCGTTGATAAACAACAATAAAATGTGAGGTTTGCAGAAACCTGTTCGGGTGAGCAATTTGTGCAGACGGCATTTGCACAAATCTCATGGGGTATACCGTTGGCCGCTTACCAGATGATACAATGCGTAATTGGTACGCTTGCGGAAGGTGCTGCATCAGTGCCGGAAGCTTTTGAGGCTGATGCTTTCCTTTTGGCGCGAAACTCGATACAATAGAATCCGCACAGAAGCCTGCGCCACCCTGAATTCGGTTGTAATCCCAATGATTTTATGTTAGAATCAATATTAGATCAAAATACATATCTGGTTCAAAAGATAACCGAGATTCCTACCTGTTGGATTATATACCGTTGTCCGAACATAGCTGTGGAATCGCTCCAGGCGCATTATGTTTGGAAATGCATTGCATGTGCGAACTATTGGATACATAATTGTGTTATTGCATAAAGGAGAAACGCTATGCCATATTTAGAAACTGTCCAAGAGCTTCTGGAAGCTAAAGAGGGCGAACACGTCCAATTCAAGGAAGCAAAAAAGCAATTTGATTCCAGAGAGGCGGCGAAGTGCTGCTGTGCTTTGGCGAACAATGGCGGCGGTAAGTTGGTATTTGGCATCACGGACAAGAGACCCCGCAGCGTGGTCGGAAGCGCGGCTTTTGACCAGCCGGAGCGTACCCGCATGGGGTTGATTGAGAAATTGAAGGTCAATGTTGATTTTCAGCTTTTCAACTACGAGGGAAAGCGGGTTCTGGTCTTCGACGTGAAGAGCCGTGCAATCGGTTTGCCGGTACAATACGACGGCGTAGCGTGGATTTACGAGGGCGATACGCTCAAGCCCATGCCGGAGGATATGCGCCGCAGCATCTATGAAGAAACCGGCGGCGACTTCTCTGGGACGATCTGCGCCGGGGCAACGGTCGATGATTTGGACGAGACAGCCATTGAAAACTTCCGTGCCAAGTGGATCGAAAAGAGCGGCAAAAAGCAGCTTGCCACGCTGTCTAAGGAGCAGCTTCTCCACGACTGCGGCGCAATCACGGATGACGGCGTGACGTATGCAGCTCTGATCCTGTTCGGCAAGAACGCGGCGATCATCAAGTATCTGCCGCAGGCTGAGATCATTTTTGAGTACCGTTCCTCCGAAGCATCGGGTCCGGCAAATCAGAGAGAAGAGTTTAAGGTCGGCTTCTTCGCTTGCTATGACCGCGTGTGGGAGCTTGTCAATCTGCGGAACGACAAGCAGCACTATCAGGAAGGCTTTTTCGTGTTTGACATTGCGACCTTCAATGAGCGCGTTGTCCGAGAAGCGATCCTGAACGCGGTGAGCCACAGAAACTATCAGTTTGGCGGCAGCATCTTTGTCCGCCAGTTCCGCGACAGGTTAGTTGTCGAAAGCCCCGGAGGACTTCCATTCGGCATTACGCTCGACAACATACTGGATCGCCAGCTTCCGCGCAACCGCCGTATTGCTGAGATCCTTTCGCTCTGCGGCATGGTGGAGCGTTCCGGTCAGGGCATGAACCTGATGTTTGAGCTGAGTGTGCAGGAGGCAAAGCCGCTTCCCGACTTCACTGGCACAGATGACTTCTTCGTCAGCGTCACACTGAACGGACTGATCCTCGACAAAGCGATGCTTTCCGTTATCAACCGGATCAGCGAAAGAGGCGCGGAGCTGCTGTCCACCGAGGATTTCCTTGTGATTGATGCTCTGTACCACGAAAGACCGCTGAACGAGAAGATGCAGTCTCGCTTGAACCGGCTGATCGAGATGGGCATTGTCGAGCATATCGGTCGCAAGAAGTATGTTCTTGCCAGAAGTCTCTATGCAGCGACGGGCAAAACCGGTGTGCATACAAGGCACGTCGGCTTGGATCGAGATACCAACAAGGAGCTGCTGTTAAAGCACATTCGGCAGAACAACGAAGTTGGTACTCCGTTCAAAGAATTGCAGCAAGTTTTGCCGGGTCTCAACCGCAATCAGATTCAAGTGCTGATGCGGGAACTCAAGGAAGTCGGAAAAGTGGTCTGCAAAGGCAAAACCAGTGCTGCGAGATGGTTTATCATCAAGTGATTCACCGGCGATTTCAGATGTGTTTTTGTGTTCAACTTGCAACTAACTTAAAACCAATTTGCGACCAACTTGCGACCTAATCAGTATGTTGGTGATGTCAATTTTCATTTATTATGCCCTCCCGGTGTTACGCGCACAACCAAAATAAATCTCTGCAAAAGCGGAAATCCCAGACCATCAATGCTGATAGTTTGGGATTTCTGTTTTTTTGAAGATGTTGCTTTTGTGTTAGTCCATTTTAATTTTCCATGCAATAGGCGATCTCGAGAGAAAGACTCGCACAGGCTGGAAAATACAACATCCTTGCCCGGTGCGAGTCTTTGCACTTATGCAATTTGAATCGCTGTGTACCGAGCGGTACGCGCGGTGGTGTAAGCGGTCGGCGTGCTTGGCTCCTCAATTGATTGCGGCCTGTGCCACGCTATCGCTTTTCAGATGAGATCGGTGGTTCCTGCCCGAAGCGGCTCAGCTCACGTTGCCGTTCTTGTCACAGGTCAGAGAGAGATTATATGTTTTATCAAAAGTAATGGCTCCCAAATATTTCTTCACCATTCTGGCTGAACCGTATGCGGTGTTTCCGCTTCTGGTTGCGGACTTGGAAGCAACAGACCAGATGCTGTTGTAAATTGTGACATTACAGTTGGAGGCTGTGCAGGTCGAGCCGGTCCCGGTGTAGGTAAAGGAGCCAGTAAGAGTGATCTTCCACTGCTCAATATTGTTTTCATTTTTATAGACATAGTTTTTCGCCTTTGTCACGGAGCCAGACGCTCTGGCCTGCGGCAGGGTCTCCAGCGTGATCTCAAGATAGCTGCCGTCCGCATAGGAGATGACTTCCAGCAGTTCCTCTCCCGCGCTTGCATGCGCAATCTGCGTGGGAAGCCCCGATAGCAGCAGGACAAAGGCGAGCAAACCGGCAATTACTTTTTTCATAATATCCCTCCGTATTTCTATTTTTGCTTCACTCGATATATACTTCGATGTACGGCGCGTCGCCAATGCTATTCCTATCCCGGACTGTCACGATGGTGACCAGAGCCACCCAGGAAATCAGAATGGCCAGCGTTGTGACGCAGACCGCGAACAGCACACGCCTCCGGATGCGAAGGCCCTTCAGGACCGCTGCAGTTTCCATATTTTCCACATACGCTGCCGCGATCTCCTGCGGCGTTCCCAGCTGTGCCTGAATCGCCGCAACGTCCGCGTCGGGATGTTCCTGGGCGAATTCCTGCACGGTCTCCCTGATCTGCGTCATGACATACCGGCGCATCTTGCCGCCCGGCAGCCATGACCGCACCTTGCGGTAATAGCGCCTTGCCGCCCGTTCAGCTGTGTTCATTTTTTCCTTGCCCCCCCTGAATAATTTGAAAAACACCCTGTGTGATCGCCCGGTACTCCCGGCTCAACTCCTGCAGACGGCGGCGGCCGGGCTCCTCCAGATGATAGTAAACACGCGTCATCCGTTTGCCTACCAATACCTTTTCGCCGGAAAGCATGCCCTGATCCTGCAGCTTATAGAGTACCGGGTACAGGGAGCCTTCCTCTGTCACAATGGCTCCGCCGCTGCGTTCGGTGATTTCCTGCACGATTTGATATCCGTACATGTCTTCCTGATCGAGCAGAGCGAGGATCAGCAGCGATATAAGACCCCGCTGGAAGCAGCTCTGTGTATTTTCCTTTTTTGCCATCTCATACATTCACCTCGGCCGTTTGTATCAGCTTGTCAAAAGTTCTCGCGGGAGTTCTGCAAGATCACTTTCAAAATCGGAATGCATTGACTGCGAAGAAGAAAATGCAATTTTAACTGCAGAAACAGACAATCGGTCTGGAAAATACTATGGCGTTATTTTTTGGTGCAGAGTTTCCTACTGGACTTTCTGACCGTACATCTTTTGACAATATGCTACCAATACATATAATACAGGCTAATCATAATAGGTCAATAACTTTTGCGAAAACAATTATTGACATTTTGTTGGAAACGATATATTCTTTTAGTAGAGGCCTGAAAATTATTGGTAATAATTGCCAATTTTCGCTTATTGGGCCATAGACGAAGCTGCCCGAAAGGCGATAGAACATTTCGGATGCTTCAAAAAAATGAAAAGGAGACAATTACTATGAAAAAGAATCGATGGACCCGGCTGCTTTCTCTCCTGCTGGCGGTGGTGCTCTGCGTCGAGCTGCTGCCTGCGGTGGGGTCTGCGGTTTCTCCTTCCGAAGATTTGGAGCATACCGTCGAGGGGACGGTCGAGGAGCCGGCTGAAGTCGCGTTCGAAGAGGCCTCGCTGCGCAGTGAGCGCGTCAAGCACTTCCGTATGGGGGACGGAAGCTATGTCGCGGTGCAGTATGACGTGCCGGTCCACCATCAGGACGCGGACGGCCAGTGGCAGGACATCGACAACACGCTCGAGCCGGTCGGGCAGACCTACGCGGTGGAGGACGGAAGCGTCGCCTTCGCGGCCAGTCTGAACGGAGACGCCGTCTTCACGGCGGACGCGGACGAGCACCGGGTGCAGCTCTTCCTGGACGGTGATCCGGACGTCCTGCCCAGTCACGATGCAACACTGGCAGCTCCGGAGCCGACGGAGGCCGTCGCTCTTCCTGAGGTGACAGAAGAAACGAAAGAAGCAGCGGAAGAACCGGCAGAAGAGACCGAAACGGCGGCGTCGGAAGAGGAACCTGCTGCTGAAATGATGGTTGAAACCGGGGCGGCAGCCGAGCTGGAGCCTGCCGGTCCGGCGCGCTCCTACCACGCGGCAGAGGCCGTTGTGCAGGAGCCTTTTTCTCTGCGTTCAGATGACCCGTTTGTCCCGGAAAAGCTCAGCTCTTCGCTGCTTTACCCGGACGTTTACGACGGCGTTGACCTTGCATACACGCTCTACGGCGAAACGATCAAAGAGACGATCCTGCTCAACAAAGCGCAGGCCAGCTATCTCTTTTCTTTCGTGCTGCAAACGGGCGATCTGACCGCAGAAATGCAGGAAGACGGCTCTGTCCTCCTGCTCGATGAGGCCGGATCGCCCGTTTACGCGATTCCCGCGCCCTACATGCTCGACGCCGGGGGGACGTACTCGGACGCCGTGCGCTACAGCCTCGAGGAGCTGGACCGCGGCAGCTACCGCCTGCTCGTCGATGCGGACGCCGCGTGGATCGAGGAAGAGGCGCAGTTCCCGGTCGCCATCGACCCGACGATCGTCAAGATTTCGCAGTCCGGCTCCCTCTCGTGGGCCTATGTCTTCTCCGGCAGGCCGGACACCAACTACCCCGAAAGCACGGTTCGGGTCGGCTATACCCAGCATAACGGCAGCGGCGAATATCAGGCCATCGCGGCGGTCGACGAGCTTCCCACGCTGCCCTCCGGCAGCATGGTCACGGCGGCTGCCATCCATGCATTACAGTCCGGCTTCAGCAACGTCTCTTCCGACGATTTCCAGTACCTGTACGCCCACCAGCTGACAATTGACAAGACGGGAAGCCAGAAGTACAGCGACTGGATCAAGACCCTGACGTGGAATAAAATTTATGCAAACGGAACGAATCCTTATAAGACCGCGACGGAGGATTTCATCCGCCTGACCAGTACGAACGGCTACCGCTCGCTGGATATCACCCGCGCGGCCCGCAGCTGGTACAGCGGCGGGAAATGCCATGCGATCCTGCTGCGCTCGGACTGCAGCGCGAGCAAGCGCATCGTCTCCTCGTTCCAGACGGGGGCGTCGTATCTCACGGTGACCTACCGCAACGACTTCGGCCTGGAGAGCTACTACACCTACCAGACCCAGAGTGCGGGCCGCGCCGGCACCGGCTATATCTCCGACCACATGCAGCGCCTGACCTTCGTCGTGCCGCTGCTCTCGTCGGATAGCAGCGTGATGCCCTTCGGGCTGTCGCTCGTGTACAACTCCGGCCTCAGCCGGGAGTCCTTCGGTGTGCAGCAGAAGAAAAACCCCAACGAGCCGCCCGACTATACGCGCGACTACCGCAATATGCTGCTCGGCTCCGGCTGGAAGCTCTCCGCGCAGCAATGCGTCCAGTCCGTCCGCATCGGCTCGGACGACGCGCAGACCCTCTACTGGGTCTACACGGATGCCGACGGCACGCAGCACTATTTCTCGAAGGAGGGAGGCGGCGGAGCCGAAACGGACGGCGTCTTCCGGGACGAGGACGGCCTCGGCCTGAAGATGACGTGCGAGTCGAACCCGAACAGCGACACCGGCCACACGAACTTCACCATAACGGACGACAACGGAAACGAGACCTTCTTCCGCGACGGCATCCTGACCTATACAAAGGACGCCTACGGCAACGGCATTTATTATTGTTATAACGGCATCAACTTCGACACCCCGGACGGCAAAAGCTGGCGCCCGACAAACGAGGTCTTTAACCGCCTGACCCGCATCTGCCGCCAGAACAAGGACGCTTCGGTCGAATACCTCGCCACGCTGATCTACGACGCGGATGGCAGGCTCCTCCGCGTCGGCGACGAGGCCGGGAAGGAGACAAAGTTCCATTACGACAACACCGCGGGCGTCCGCCAGCTCGATTACATCCTCTGCCCGGACGGCACGAAGCTGAACTATACCTACGATACGATCGGCCTGAACGGCGCGCACGACGGCGAGGCCAACTACGGCATCTGGTATACCTACCACACGGACGGCACCATTGACCAGTTCTATGAATTCACCCTCGACGGCGGAACGCATGTGCTCGGCGACACGGTCAAGTGCTGGAACGGCAAAAACCGCTCGAGCTACCGTGCGTTCGGCGCGGACCAGCTGGCGGAAACAGATGACGACATCCGCCTCGAGGTCGTCTTCGACAACTGGGGCCGCACCATCTCCACCTATACCACCAATACGGATATCACGCGCATCCTCGGCAGCTCCGCCGCTTCGTATACGGCCACCGCAGAGCGCAGCAAGCAGAATAACCGCCTGACGAGCGTCGGCTCGACGGGCATGACGGCGGAAAACCTCCTGCGGGACGGCGGGCTGGAATCGGAGGACGGCTGGACGAACGCCTCGACCGGCAGCGGCTCCGCAGCGGCCCGCACAACGATTACGAACGACGAAAACCGCCGCCACGGCACGGGCGGCCTGAATCTCTACCTCCCGGACGGCGCAGGCAGCGGCGACGCAGCCGCCATCTCCCGCCCCGTAACGCTCACCGCCGGGGAGACCTACACCCTCTCGGGCTACTTCTCCGCCAGCTCCCACCTGCGCTGGACCAGCGGCGCGCGGCTGGAGGCCGTCGTGCAGGGCGGAGGCGCGGAGCAGACCGTCCTGCTGACGGATGCCCGCCCGTCCTCCGCCATCGAAAACGGCTGGCAGCGCGTGACCGCCACGTTCACGGCCCCGGCGGCGTCCTGCCGCATCGCCTTCCGCATGAGCGGCTGCACGGGCACGGCCTACCTCGACGATCTCCAGCTGGAGCAGGCGGAGGCCGCCTCCACCTATAACCTCCTGCAGAACGCCTCGTTCGAATTCGGCGATGCGGGCTGGAACCTGCAGGGCGGCTCGGCGGCTGCTGCGGAAACCAAATTCGGCGCGAAGGCCATGACCATGCAGGGCAGCTACGACGGCTACCTCCATGTCAGCCAGCCCGTCGCGCTGAACTGCTCCTCGGATACGACGTTCCTGCTCTCCGGCTGGGCGCAGGCGGACTACGCCGCCCCGAACGCCGCTTTGGAGTTTGGCAGCGGCACGCGCTACTTCGGCCTGATCGCGGAGATCTTCTATGAGGGTGTGAGCGACCCCGAGCGGCAGAGCGTCCCGTTCAGCTGGGCCACCGCCGACTGGCAGTGCGCCGTGGGGACCATCGTGCCGAAGGAGAGCGGCAAAACGATCCGGCGGATCATCGTCTACTGCGCGTTCGACCACAATTCCGGCACGGCGCGGTTCGACAACCTCTCCCTGCGGCAGGAGCCGGTGCAGACCTACTCCTATAACGCCGACGGCAACGTCACGGCCGCCACGCAGACCGGCACGGGCACGGAAAAGGCCGGGTATACCGGCACAGACCTGACCTCTTACACGGCCGCAAACGGCGCAAAGTACACCTATACCTACAATGCCGCCCACGACGTCACCTCCGCTTCGGTCGCCGGGATCAAGAGCACCACGACCTATAACGAGGCGGGCAACGTCACCGGCTCCAAGCTGACCTCGACGGAGAAAAACGAGCAGAAGTACCTCGAGAGCAGCGCCGTCGCGACGCCGGACCGCAACCACATGCAGAGCGTGACGGACGTCAACGGCAATACGACGTCTTACGGATACAACTCGCTGGCGGAGCAGCTTATTTTGACGACGGACGCCCTCGGCCGCGAGACGAACTATACCTACGACACCAACAGCCGCCGGACGGCCATGGTCTACCGCCCCGGCGTCGCCGCCATCGACTACGGCTACGAAAACGGCCGCCTTGCCACCCTCGACCGCAAGACCTTCCGGAGCGGAGCCACGCAGCACCAGATCTACTCCTTCGGCTATAACCAGTGGGGTCAGGCGACGAGCATCGGCGTGAGCAGTCCGGATGTCAGCACGCCGTGGGTGCTGATGGAGAATGTCTACGCCGCGAACAACGGCCTTTTGGATTCCACGACATATGGCAACGGGACCGTCGTCGAATATACCTACGACAGGCTTGACAGAGTGACGCGGATGGTGTATTCTGGCGGCAGGTATGTGAATTACCGTTACAATGCAGAGGGTTCCCTTGCTGAGCTGGACTACGGCGAGGGCGACGCGGCCCCGACGGCGACGTACCGCTTCGAGTACGACTCCCTTGGCCGCCTGATCCGCAGCCAGCAGCGCGACGGGAATACCGTCACGCAGCGCACGGAGCAGCTTTACGACACGGCGAACCGCCTGTCCGCGCAGGGCTGGACGATCGGCGGGACAAGCTACCGCGAGTCGTATGCCTACGACGCGTCAGACGGCAGTCTGACCACGCTGA
>OLSP01001893.1_pt1 | contig 18025 bp, 8 predicted proteins | sample 1672941 | NCBI WGS metagenome assembly OLSP01 (sample SAMEA3136739, study PRJEB25190) | human gut metagenome | reverse complement strand
CTTCAGATCGGCCAGCTTGGCCTCGGCGTCCAGCAGGGTCTGGTAGTTCCCCACCTGAGCCTGCTGCTCCTCGGTCAGAGCATCATAAGCACCACGGGCAGCCTTGATAGTCTCCTCGCTGTCGAGGGTCACCGTGCCGATGGCATCGATCAGCTTCTCCACAGCATCGGCAGCCTTCAGATCGGCCAGCTTGGCCTCGGCGTCCAGCAGGGTCTGGTAGTTCCCCACCAGCTCCTTCTGGGCATCGGTCAGCGCATCGTAGGCATCACGGGCAGCCTTGATAGCCCCCTCGCTGTCGAGGGTCACCGTGCCGATGGCATCGATCAGCTTCTCCACAGCGTCGGCGGCATAGCCGGACAGCTTCAAGGTCACCTGAGGCAGCTGGGCCAGCACGTTGGCGGTGCTGGTACCGTACTGCATCCCCATGCCCTGGGCATAGGTCACGATACGATGGGTGGGCTTGCCGCCGAAGCCGCCCACCTTAATGGCGCCGGTCAGCTCATAGGTCAGGCCCTTCTGATCCGCCGGAACGGTGACGGAGATGCGCTGACGGACGGGGTTGCCGCTGAAGTCATACACACCGAAGCCGCCGCCGGGATTGGACTTGAAGAAGTTACCGTCAGCGTCCGTGTAGTACAGGGAGAAGTTGTGGTTATACACACCCGACATCTTCTCCTTGGGACTCACCAGACCGGTAAACTGCAGCTGCACCGTCTCGCCGGGCTTGACCTCGGCATTCTCCGGCAGCTCATTACCCTCAGCGTCCAGCAGCTTGTAGCTGACACCACGGGCGGTGATGACCTGATAGGTGGCCACGCCGTCCTTCTCTACCCGGACGATATGGCGGCCGGTGGTGAGGTTCGCCACCGTCACGGCGCCGGTCTCGGCGTCCACGGTGACACCCTGAGAGGTGAAGCCGTTGAAGGTCATGGTCTTACCCACGGTGGAGCGGGCCACGGTAACGGTGCAGCCGCTCTCCGGAGTGAAGGTGTAGCTGGCGCCGTCGGTGCCCAGATAGAACAGGATGTCGTGCTCGGCATCCATCTGCTTCTGCTCGTCCTTGGTGACGGCGGCATCCATACGATCCATGAGCATATTGGTCTGGATGGCGGTGCCGTCAGCGCCCACGGATACCACAAACACACCGGTGAACTCCGGCCAGATGGCGGAGAAGGTCTTGTCGGCGGTGCTGCTCTGGCCCTGCTTATGGGTCATGGCGTCGTAGGTGACCTTCACCAGCGCCGTACCCTGATGGTTGGCGGTCATATAAGCCAGGCAGCTGTTGTCGGCATTGGGAGCGATGCTCACCACGTCGCTGGGCTTGCCGTCGAAGTCCACCACCTCATAGTGGGCATCCGGCAGGGCGATCTTGGCGTTCATGAAGCCCTCAATGGCCTGCCAGTTACGGAACACATCCAGCTCATAGGTGTCGCCGGTGTTCATGTTCATGTAGCCCTTGGAGTTGATGTTCAGATACACATTGCCCAGATCGTAGGTGTTCTTATCGAACCGGCTGACGGTATCCTTGTTGAAATCGTCGTCCATGTGCAGATCGTCACGGGTCACGACGATATCCTGATCGGTGGTCCACTTGTTGAAGTCCCAATAGGTCACGCCGTCGGGATTCTGCACCCGCACGAAGTGGTTCAGGCTGGTCTCCGGCACCCGATAGGTCACGGTGACGGTGTCGCCGTCCTTGGTGGCGGTGCTGTCCTCCAGCGGACGGAGGAACTCATAGGTATAGTAGTTGCCGAAGGTACCCACGCTGACAGTAGAGCCGGCGGGAGCCGTCACCTTCACGGTGTAGGCCTTGGGTACGGAGATGACGAAGGACTGAGCGCCGCCACCCACCTTCGTGACAACGGTCTTGGTGCCAACGTTGTAATTCGCAGTGTGCTCCTCGGAGGGGATCAGGTTCACCGTCACGGTATCCGTCTCCACGAAGATACCCGTCGTGCGGAGATTGCCGTAAACGGTGCCGCTGCCCAGCGTGGCAGTGCGCTTCACGCCGTCGGCGGTGGTCACCTGATAGTCGATGGTGTAGTCGGTGCCTGCCACCCAGCCGCTGTTGCGGGCATAGATCTCATAGGCACGCTGCAGGGAGACGGAGGTGGTATCGTCAGCGATGGCCAGCATCACGCCGCCGTTGCAGTCCTTGTTGGCGTCATAGCCGTCCGCCCAATAGGCGCCGGAGGGCAGGGACACCGTGTACTTCAGGCCGTAGCCGTCCGCCTCGGTGCTGATGCCGGACAGCAGATCCTGCGTCCCCTTCACGCCATCCTTGTAAGTGTACAGCTTCAGGCTGTTCAGCTGTGCGCTGTGCAGGCCCTTCAGCTCCACGGTATGCACGTTGCCGGTGACCATCTGGATGGGAGCGCTGGGGTTCATCAGCGCATAGGTCGTATGCGTGTGATAGGTGGCGGTGATGGCCACCAGACGGCCGGTGGCCGCACCCTCCACCACAGTGAAGGTAGCCTTGCCGTTTTCATCCGTCACAACGCCCTCGATGGGCTTGACCGTACCGGCAGCCATATCCACCCATGCCAGACCCACGCCCTCCAGAGGCTGGGCAGCAGCCTGTGTGGCATCGGGGTCCAGCGCCTTCACGCCCTTGACGGTAACGGTGATGTCCTCACCGGAGGTCATGGTCGCAGGAACCTCCAGCCAGGTGTAGTAGTCGTTCTGGTTCTCGGCGTCGCTGCCCACAAAGAAGTCCACGATATCGCCGTCCAGCAGCTTGGTATCCGTCACCTTGGGCCGGGCAGCGCCTGCCTCATTGGTGGGGAAATCGTTGTTGATATAGAAGCCGTGGAAGCCGGTCTCACGGCCAAAGACCTTGCTCTCCCAATCGGTGTTGGGGTTGATGGCCAGATACTGCTTGGATGTGGCGGGAGTGAACTTGTCGCCGTAGACCAGCTCATGGGCCGCCACCAGCGCATCCAGCACGGAGACGCCCTCCACCTTGTCGGTGAAGCCGTACTTCTCGGCGGTGTTGCTGGCAACCTCCAGCTCCTTGTCCATGCTCTGCAGATAGGCGTTGTCCGCCTGAGAGCGGATGGTCAGTTGCAAGGTCTCCACGGGCTTGCCCGCCACCTTGCGGATGTAGTCGCTGGGATTCATCAGAGCATACACGCCATCGCCGCTCTGTGCCACCAGATAGCCGGTGGCCTCGCTGTCCACGGTGAAGGTGGCCTGACCGTCCTCATCCGTCACAACATCCTTGATGGGCTTGATGTAGCCGTCTGCGTCCACCCAAGCCAGACCCACGCCCTCCAGGGGCCGGGCAGCGGCCTTCAGCTCCGCAGCATCCTTATAGCGATAGCCCTCCATGGCATAGAAGCCCTTCACCGTCACGGTGATGGCCTCACCGGTCACCATGGTCTCCGGGACATCGATCCACGTATAGTAGTCGGAATAAGCATCCCCGTCGGCATAGAAGAAGAAATCCACAGTGTCGCCGTCATTGAGCTTGGTGTTGACCACGGTGGTGCCGTTGTAGCCGGGGCCGGAGGGTGCCTTGGTGCCGTCATTGGGATAGCCGGCGTTGACATAGAAGCCGCAGACAGAGGTCTCCGTGCCGTACAGCTTGGTGATAAAGCCGCTGCTGCCGACCTCCAGGAAATCCTTGGCGGTTTCCGGGGTAAAGTCGTCGCCGAAGGTCAGCTCGTGGGAGACCACCAGCGCATCCAGAGCGGAAACGCCCTCCACCTTGTCGGTGTAGCCGTACTTCTCCGCCTCACCGCCGGTAAGCTCACTCACCATGGGCTGGTGCAGCCATGCGCCGCCGTCCTGCGCCCGAACCAGCACCTTGGTGTTGGTGGGAGTAACAGGTGTGTCGTCCGACTTCACCTTCACGTTGACGGTGTAGACCTGTGCCGGCTCATTGTCGTGGTTCATATTGGGCCAGCTGGGGTCGCCGCACTTGACGGTGATGGTGGTACCGTCCACAGTGGGAACCATCGCCGTGCGCTTATACTCCGTCTCGCCCACATAGGTCCTGACCTGATAGTTCTTGTTGCTGGCGGTGGGGGTGACCAGCACGCTGTCGGTCCCCTTGTCCACCGTCAGGGTATACTCATGGGTGTCCGGGTCGAAGGCAGGGGACAGCTCACCGGCGCTGAAGGTCAGGGCCTTCACCGTCTTGATGTGATTGTCCCAGCTGCCGCCCAGGTCGGCGCCGTAGCCATTGCGGGTATACATGATCCGGATCTCGTCGCCGGATCCCAGCGTTCCGTCCGCCACGGTGAAGGCCCCAAAGCCTTGGTTGGTGAACCAATCGTTCAGGGTGCCCATCCAACCGGACATGGAGCCGCCGTCAAACGCCGCCAGCCCCTCGATAGAGCTGATGTAGTTGTTCTCTGCGCCTGTCTGCTCGCAGCCGTTCTTTTCCAGTGCCTTTACAACACAGCCCATCATGGTAGAATCTTCATCCAGATCTATCCATTCCTCCACCAGTGTCCCTTCCCAGGGAGCGCCCTCGGCTTCCGGGTAGGTGGTGTTCTCCACGATGACATGAACCTGTCCGTCGTGGTTGTCCGCCGCAAAAACGCTCATGGGTACCAGAGACAGTACCATCACCAGCGCCAGAAGCAGCGATACAATGCGTTTCTTCATTCGTTTTTGTCCTCTCTTTTACAAATTTATTTTGAAGGCGGAGGCCCAAAAAATACAGTACACATAAGAAGGAGGCAGGAGGGGTGGCTGAAACCCCTCCTGCCCTTATGGAAATGGACGGTTTGACCGCCCCTCGGCTTGCGTTTTTGTTCCATGCGGGCCTGTGGCTGCCGGCACCGCACGAAAAGCACCCCCTGCCCATGGCAGGAAGTCCTGTTTTCGCTTTTGCGCAACAAAAAAGCACGATCCAAGCGGGACCGTGCAAGCTGCAAAGCGTTTCACGATTCGGCTTCGGTGATGGCAAAACCAAGGCACAGAGCTCGGTGTATCTGACTTATCCTGTCTCAGCAGGCATCACAGTGACCAACTCGCCGGGCTTCTCACCCGATTCCGCCGCCGACGCACAAGGCGCCGGACGCTCTATCCTTTTATTGACTTGATGCTATTATATATGCCCCGGCGACAAAAAGCAAGCACTATTTTTTCTTTAGAGCTTTTTATGTAGGGAATGGCCTCCGGCGGCCCACTTTTCCCACCAGCTGGAAAAGTGGGCAAAAGCACACACCGTCGTGTCAGCCGTTTTCCAGCCACGTTGTGGCGTGAAAATCGGGACACTTCCTCGAAACCACTTCGCTTCATCCGCCACAGGCGGCGCTTCGGCGGTTTCCTCGCAATGACACCGTGCAAGGAAGTGTAGACTTTATTGGGCTGCTGAAAATTCTCTCATATGCTAAACCCGTCATTCCGAGACCAGTCCGCAGGCTGGTCGTGGGAATCCGTTCCCTCTTTGCAGGTTTTCTTTTTCGTTCCGACGGGTGCTTTTCTTTTGTAGGGACCGTGCCTCCGACGGCCCACTTTTCCCAGCAGTAGTTTCTTGTTTGCCTCCGGCGGCATACTTTTTGTCAACAGCGACAAAAAGTATGCAAAAAGCGCCGTTTGAAGCCGATGGTTTCAAATCTTCCTTTGCCTTCAAGAGTTTCGTTCGATATGTGATGTCGCGGGAATTGACTCAGCAACAGACCCGCTGCCGCTCCCGCTCCGGCGAAGGGGCGTGTGGGTCTATGGTTGGGAGTAGGGATTCCCACAGCCAGCGCTCACACTCCCCGTCCCCACAGTAGAACAGAAATCTCTTTCAACCACCCAATCCAGCGGCAGCGTGAGTAGAAATACGCCACTTCCCTGCTTCGGCGGGATTCAGGATGCAGCTCTTGCACACAAAAGAGGAAGTCTTGAAACCTTAGGTTTCAAGTGGCGTTCTTTGGTAACTTTCTGCTGCTACTGGCAGAAAGTTACCCGTCGGAGACAACAAAAAAGAGAAGGATCATGGACCGCTGAAAGCACAAACGGAATCTTCGACAGACTTTTTGCTTGGGAACCCATCTCCGCATAGAACAAGAGACCGGCAGGGATGCCGGTCTCTTGTAAAAAGCCTTTCTTGCCGTGGAACCGGTGCAGCCGGACGACGCAGGCAGAACATATCTCCCGCCTTTACAGATCCTCCTGCGTGGCCACCGCCGTACCGCCCAGCCCAAAGTCCTCCTCCACGCTGCCGCCGTCCCGGCGCAGCATGGTCTCCATCACCCGGATATCGCTGTCCACATCCATGGCGTCGGCGTGGTACAGGGCATCCAGCTGGCGCTCGAAGCCCGCCATGATGCTGTCCATGGTGCGGCGGATCTTCTCCTTTGCCTGGGTAAGGTTCTCGCCGCTGACCCCCGCCTCCTCGAAGTCGGCATAGGAGTCCAGCAGCTTCTCCGTGGTGGGCAGGTAATAGTTCAGGAAGGTGGCTGCCTGATTCTTCTTGGCGGGGTCCTCCTCCACCAGCTTCAGGATCTTCCCGGCGATCTCCTCCAGCCGATCCATCTTCCGGCTCAGCTCCGGGTCTGCGATGCGGTCGTTGGAGCGGCGGATGCTGCGGAGCATCCCGGAGTAGCCCTCCTCCGCCTCCTGCGGCACCTGCGGAGCCTCGCGCTGCCGCTCCTGCCGTTCCTGATCCTCCGCCGCCTCATGGCTGCGGAACAGCATCCCCCGGGCCAGATCCAGATAGGCCTCCTCGCCCCACAGGCCCTTTTCCAGCATGGTCTGCAGATCCCGCTCCGCCCGGCGCTCGGATACCTCCGCCGCACGGGCCAGACTGGCGACCGAGATGCTGCTGCGCTTGCCTGCGATCCGCAGATAGGAGGCGTAGCGCCGGTGACGGCGGGTCATGGAGCCGCTGCCGATCAGCAGTCCGATGCCGCCGGCCAGCAGGCCCGTGGGATAGAACAGGCCCTCTAAAAAGTACTTCACATAGTGCAGCTGGAAGCCGTCCTCCAGCCAGAACAGGTTATCCGCCACGCCGTTGAAGAACGCCACGGCGCCCACGATGGTCAGCAGAATACCGGCGATCTTCATCCATTTGGTGCTCTTGGCGGAATATTGGGGCGTCTGGGTGGCCTTCTGGATGGCGGCACTGGCCTTCCTGGTCGTGGTGGATGCGGTCTTGGCAGCAGTCTTTCGCCGCTTGGGGTCCGACAGCTTGGAAATCAGCATGATCAAACCCACCGGCCACAAGCCGGTGACGAAAAAAATAGCCGTCATGATCCAGTAGCCCACATCCGGCCCGGAGTTGTCGTTCTTACTGCGGGAGCTGGTGCTGCTTCGGGAGCTGGTGGTCGTGCTGCGGGAGCGTGTGGTAGTCTTGCCGGTGGTGCTTTTGATGGTCGTTGTTTTCCCGGTGGCGCTTTTACCGCTGCTGCTTTCGCCGGCAGTTGTCTTTCCCGTACTGTCGACCGCAGCCTCACCGGCCGTAGCGGCAGAGGAGCCGCCGGTATGGACCTCGACGTTTTTCTCGCCGCCCACCTTGGAGTAGCTGTAAGAATAGGTGTAGCTATATTCTCCGGTCTGGCTGTTGTCCTTGTCAGTCATGGGTGTTCTCCTCTCCCCGCTTTCTCAGCTTGCGCTTGTTGCCGTTCTCATCCACCACCCAGGTGTTATCCAGTTCCCGTGCCAGATTCCCCACCACGGTGTCGATATACTCCCGGCGTAGGGCAGCCCGCTCCTGCGTCTCCTCCGGAGTCAGCCCCTCCGGAGTCCTGGCCTTCTTTGCCAGCTCATTGATCCGGTCGATCTTCTTCTGATCCATACGATATTTACCCGCCTTTCCGCCCAAATCGGACGAATCCATATACCGAAAAATGTCCGTAAAGCGTCCACAAAATGTCCAAAATATCCGCAATGTCCACAAAATGTCCCAAACAAGCCATCCGCAGCAAAATGATCCGCAGCAGGATATCCGCAGTCGGGACGGTGCCGTCAGAGGTAGCGCTTGACGGTGATAAACACCCTTCCCTTTTTCGTCTGATTCCCCACTTCCTCCAGCACGCACTTGCCAAGGCCCCGGAGAGTCAGCACGTCGCCCTGCACCACCTGTCGGTCCGGCTTCTGCCAGTCCGCCCAGTTCACCTGCACCTTGCCGGAGGTGACGGCCTCCGCCGCCTTGCTGCGGCTCAGGGAAAAGCCCACCGACAGAACACTGTCCAGCCGCAGGGAGGACACGGTATCCCGCAGCAGCTTCACCTTCTCCTCCGGCACCTGAAGCTCCGTGGGACCGATGGGCTGCACCTTCAGCCGTACCCGGCCGGCGCTGTCCCAGCTATCCAGCAGGAAGCGGCGCACCGGCTCCGTCACCAGCACATCCACCGACTGCTCTGCCACCAGAATATCCCCCACGGATTCTCTGGTAATACCCAGCCCCATCAGGCTGCCCAGCACGTCCCGGTGGGTCAGGCTGTTGGGTTCATAGAAGGTGGCCCGCAGAGCGGCCACGGCCTCGAAGTCCGGTTCCGTCTGCCAATCCGGCAGGAAGTGGGCCTGCCGCCGCTGAGCGGTGTCGTAGCCACCCCATAGAACCCAGCCCTCCCGGACATCCAGCGCCCCCATCAGGCGGCGCACCAGCTCCTGCTCCGCCGGGGAAAGGAAGCCCGTCACCACCGGGATGTTCCTGCGGCGGCACTGCTCGTATTTATCCCAGACCCTTCCAAGCAGCAGGCGCTCGTCACCGTTTGCCGCCAGTTGGTCCAACAGATCCCGTTTATCCATGGTTCTCTCCCAGATTCTGCGTGTGGTACAGCCGGGCGTAGGCCCCGTTCTCCGCCAGCAGCTGGGCATGGCTGCCCTGTTCGGCAATGCGGCCGTCCTGCACCACCAGAATACGGTGGGCGGAGCGGATGGTGGAGAGCCGGTGGGCAATGATGAGGGTGGTGCGGCCCTGGCTCAGCTGGTCAAAGGCCCCCTGGATCTTCGCCTCGGTGACGCTGTCCAGTGCCGAGGTGGCCTCGTCCAAAATGAGGATGGCCGGGTCCTTCAGGAAGATGCGGGCGATGGCCACCCGCTGCTTCTGGCCGCCGGAGAGCATGGCCCCCCGCTCCCCCACATAGGTGTCGAAGCCCTGAGGCATGGTCCGGATATCCTCCAGCAGCTCCGCCCGGTGGGCCGCCTGCTCCACCTCCTCGTCGGTGGCGTCGGGGCGGCCGTAGCGGATGTTCTCCCGAATGGTATCGGCAAAGAGGAACACGTCCTGCTGCACGATGCCGATGGCCCGGCGCAGGGAGCGCTGGGTCACCTGCCGCACGTCCAGCCCATCCACCCGGATGCTGCCCTCCGTGACGTCATAGAACCGGGGTACCAGCTGGCACAGGGTACTCTTGCCGCCGCCGGAAGGGCCTACGATGGCCACCGTCTCCCCGGCGGCCACGGTGAGATTGATGTCGTGAAGGACCTCGCTGCTGCCCGGATAGGTGAAGCTGACATGATCCAGCTCCACCTCGCCCCGGACCTGCGACAGCTCCACGGCGTCGGGGGCGTCCTGAATGGTGGGCTCCGTGGCCATCAGTTCAATGAACCGGTGAAGGCCCGCAAAGCCGTTGGAGAACATCTCGGCAAAGTTGGCCAGCTTGCGGATGGGGCTGATGAAGGTGGTGATATACAGGCTGAAGGTAATGAGCCCCACATAGTCCATCTGCCCCTTCATGATGAGCCAGCCGCCCACGGCGATGACCGCCACGGACAGGATGCAGATGAAGAACTCCATGCTGGCGTTGAAAAGGCCCATCTCTTTATGAAAGCCACGCTTGGCGGTCTTGAATATCTCGTTGGCGCCGTCAAATCGGGTCTGCTGCTTCTCCTCATTGGCGAAGGCCTTGGTGGTGCGGACACCGGAGAGACCGGACTCGATCTCGGCGTTGATGACGCCGGTTTTCTGCTTGGCCGCGCGGGAGGCGGCGCTCATCTGGCGGCGGCGGTACATGACCACCACCATGAAAATGGGGATGATGAGACTCACCACCAGCGCCAGACGCCACTGGATGGAGAACATGACGATCAGGGCGCCCACGATGGTCACTGCGGAGATGAACAGATCCTCCGGGCCGTGGTGGGCCAGTTCCGTCACCTCGAACAGGTCGGAGGTCAGGCGGCTCATCAGCTGGCCGGTGCGGTTGCGGTCGTAGAAGTCGAAGCCCAGCTCCTGCATATGGCGGAACAGATCCCGGCGGATATCCGCCTCCACCCGGATGCCGAAGGTGTGGCCCCAATAGCCCACCACGAAGCACAGAAAAGAGCGCAGCACAAAGGCCAGCACCACAATCCCCATGACGATGAAGAAAGTGCGGTACTGCTGCTGGGGCAGCCACTGGTACATGGCGGTACGGGAGATCAGGGGAAAGGCCAGATCCACCAGAGAGATCATGAAAGCACAGATGATATCCAATGCGAAGAGCCGGCGGTGGGGCCGGAAATAACGGAGGAAAATGGCCAGAGGCCGCTTGGTCTGAAAATCCTTGGTGGTCATGGTACGCTGAATCTCCTGTTCATATACTTGCCGCAGCGCAAAAGGCGATGCAGACTTGATTTTTTATTATACCATGTTTTTTTCCGCATAGCAAGCGGTGGCCGGTGGGAGTTTTTATCGGAAGCAAAAACCAACCCATCCGCAAAGGCGGATGGGTTGGCGGGATTTCAGCGGGTCAGCATGGTAAAGGCCAGCAGGAGCCCCAAAAAGGCAAGGTTGAACGCAGAATAGACGCCGATATAGTACTTGGTGCGTCCGGGATTGTGCTTAACGTATTCCCGGAAGGTGATAAGGCTGGCCAGCGAGGCGATCAGCGTGCCGGTGCCGCCGATGTTGACACCCAGCAGCAGCTCCCGGTAGTTGTCCGTGAAATGGGACAGCAGGATGGCCGAGGGAACATTGCTGATGAACTGGCAGGACAGGGTGCTGAAGAGCAGCGTGTCACGGCTCATGAGCGCACCCAGCAGATCACGCACGGCATCGATGCGAGCCATGTTGCCGGCGAAGACGAAGAAGAACACAAAGGTCAGCAGCAGCGGATAATCCACCATTTTCAGAGCCTTGGGGTCAGCGATCAGCAGCACCGCCGGGATCACGACAAGGCCGATCCAATAGGGGATCACCCGGAACACGATGACGATGGCCAGCACGAACAGCACCAGATACAGCACGGTCCGGCCGGTGGGGAGCCGGATGGGCTCGTCCTCGATCTCCATGGGCTCCGGCCGCACGAACAGGCAGCACACCGTCAGCAGGGCGATGGACACCGCAAAGGGCGGGGCCATGATCCCCATGAACTCCCCGGTGGGGATGTTGAAGAAGGTGTAGAGGTAGAGATTCTGCGGGTTTCCGAAGGGGGTCAGCATCCCGCCCAAATTGGCGGCGATGTTCTGCATGACGAAGGTAAAGGCCATGTAGCGCTGCTTGCCGGTGGTGGTAAGCACCAGATAACCCAGCGGCAGAAAGGTCAGCAGCGCCATGTCGTTGGCAATGAGCATGGAGCCGATGAAGGTGATATACACCAGCGCCAGAATACTCATGCGGGCGTTTTTGAAGTACTTGACCACCTTTCTGGCCAGCATATAGAAGAAGTTGATATTCTTCAGCGCACAGACCACCGCCAGCACGCAGAACAGGCACGTCAGCGTTTTCAGGTCAAAATAGCCCAAATACGCACGGTCCGGCGGGATAATGATGCTGGTAATGGCGGCAGCCAGCAGGGCGATCACCATGACCATATTCTTTTTGATAAATGCGTGCATAGAAGGTCGTCTCCCCGGATACTCAGTATGCAAGGCCCTCACCCTCGGACAGAGTGGTAAAGCGGATGCCGTTGCGACGGCAGTAATTCTCCGCCGCAGAACCCTCCCGGCAGTATACCACGACCTTGTCGCAGCCGTCAAACAGTCCCCAACCAAGGTCCTTTACGGAGTCCGGGATCAGCACACGCTCCAGACTGACGCAGCCACGGAAAGCGCAGTCGTCCATGCGGGTCACGGAGTCGGGGATCTCCACCTCGTCCAGCAGGGCGCAGTTGGAGAAAGCCCCCTCGCCGATATCATGGACGCTGTCGGGAATGGTGATGCGGCTGAGCTTACGGCACTCGCTGAAGGCCCAGTCGGAGATGGTCACCACACTGTCCGGCACGTCGTACTGCACCTCACGGCTGCTGGCCGGGTAGGCGATGAGGATGGATTTATTCTTATTGAAGAGCACGAAATCATTGCCGTCCCGCTTGCTGGGGGCGGACTTGAAGTACTTGTTGCGGGGCGCCACCTGAATGGACTTCATGGACTCGCAGCCCCGGAAGGGGGCATTGTCGATGAAGGCGACGGACTCCGGGATCTCGATGCGGGTCAGCATACGGCAGTTTTTGAAGGCGCTCTTGCCGATCTTCCGCAGACCGTTGTTCAGGGTCACGCTCTTCAGTCCCGTGCAGCCGTTGAAGGTCAGGTCGTCGATCTTGGTGACATTCTCCGGCACCACGATCTCCTCCAGCCCCTCGCAGTCGGAGAAGGCACTCTCCCCCAAAATGGTCAGGTGCTGGGGCAGGCAGATGCTGCGGAGGCTCTTGCAGCTGTTGAACACGCCGCCGTAGATCTCCGTCATGCCGTCGGGCAGTTGAATGGACTCCAGACTGGCGCAGTTTTCAAAGGCCCGCTCGCCGATCTTCACCCGGTCATTCTCCACCACCAGACGGCGCATACTGACGCAGTCACGGAAGGCGCTGTCGCAGATACGGGTGGTAGCGGCTGGGATCTCCATCTCCTCCAGATTGGCGCAGCCACGGAAAGCCTCCTGCTCGATGGTGCGCAGCGTGGTGGGAAGCTGGATATGGTGCAGGGCCCGGCGGCCCTGAAAGGCCCGGTGGCAGATGGTGGTGATCCCCTCGTCCACCTGAATGGTCTTGCCGTTGTCCTCGCACTTCTCCAGACGGTCGTTCTCGATGGTCAGGCGATCCATGGCCTCCGCCGGGAGGTCACGGATCATGGTGCTGATGAGCTTTTTGCGGTCCTTCACCGTGCTGTGGTGGGTGTTGGAGAGCAGGATCTCGAAGGCCGGTGGGATCACGGAGTCATCCAGATAGATGGGGTACAGGCGCTTGCCGTACTCCCGTGCCACGATGATCTCCATGCCGCAGAAGGGTGAGGCCATGGACCACTGGGACACGAAGAGGATCACCGCCTCGGCGGCCTTGATCTTCTGGCGCAGCTCATCCCGGAAATCATTGCCGTTCTCGCAGGATTCGTCGTACCAAAGGCGATATTTGTGGTCGTAGAGTTCATCCAGAATGGAATAGACCACCTTGCTGTCCCGGTGGGAATAGCTGACGAACAGGTACGGCTCCTTCCCCGTATAGGCTTCAAATTTTGTATGCACGTCGTCGAACAGCTCCGGCTGTGCAGCGGTAGGTGCGGTGTTTTTAGTTGCCACTGTGACTCCCCCTTTTATATCATGGTGTATCGTGTAAATGCGGAGACGGCTGCCGACAGGCATACCGGCAGCTGTCTCCCCGCCCCCTTACAGGGGTGTTTCCTTGTCCTCGAAGGGTGTAGCACCCTCCAAATGCGTTGCATGGGACATGGGGTAGCGGGTCAGATACTTCACAAAGCCCCGGCCATACTCGTCCTGACGCACTCGTGTGCAGATCTCGGCACGCTTGGCCTCCGCCGTCTCGCCCATGAGATAGGCGTACTGGATCTCGCTCCACTTGGCCATGCCCTCGTAGACCTCCAGCTCCATCTCCGCACCGTACTTGCGGCGGATGGCATCCATATCCCAGTTCAGGTACTGCCAGATATGGGTCATCTCGTGGACCAGAGTCATGAGAGAGCTCATGCGGGGCGAGCCGTTCTCCAACAGGATGGAATAGTCATTGCCACGCTTGATGGCCACGCCCAGCGTCCGGCCGTCGGGCTTGGCCGTAGGTACGAAGGTCTTGCCCAAGCTGCGGTGCAGGCGCTTGGCGTTGACCATCTGTATCTTCACCGGCACCGTGATCCGAACGCCGTAGAACAGTTCCATGCCACGGGCGGCATCCTGATACAGTTTCCGGAACTCGGCCTCCGTTTTGACGGCCGTGCGGCTGCAGTTCATGCAGCGCTCCCGTCCGTCAGACAGCACCTCGCTCTCGGCACCGGTCAGCTCCACACCGCAGAAATCGCAGTAGTGGACCCCCTGCCGGTTGGGAACATAGTTCTTCTCGATGAGCTCCGCCACGTTCTGGCCGTCACGGGCCTGCTTGAGTGATCCGCCGTCGCAGCCCAGCTGCCGCAGCAGCTCCAGCGCTTCCTGAAGATGCAGATCCTGCGGCTGCTCGGCATAGCCATAGAGCAGATAATAGCGCTGATGATAGGGCTTGCGCTCCAGATCGGGGCCGCCGGAGGGGATCACCTGCTCCGGCTCGAAGGTCAGCTCCGGTTCTACCGGTTCGCCCTCCTCCGGTCCGCCCGTCTCCGGCTCGGCATCAAAGAGGCTCCGGTCCTCCTTGGGCGGCTCCTCCCCTTCGGAAGGCTCTGCGTCCCCGGTAGGGGCGTCCGTGGTCTCCTCCTCTGCGGGGGCAGCTTCCTCCTCAGGAGCATCCGGCTCCGTGGGGGCGGCAGTCTCCGGGGGGACCTCCCCCTCTGCCGGGGGCTCGGCTGCAGGCTCGGCGGGCTGGTCCGGGTCTGCCGGCTTCTTGCGTTTTCCGAAGAGCTTCCGGAAGAAGTCTCCGATCCTTCGGAAAAGGCTGCCCAGCCAACCCAGCAGGCCCTTCTTGCGGGGCTTTTCCGCCGTCTGCTCCTCCGGTGGGATGGCGTAGGTGGGCGGTTCGGGCTGGGGCGCCGGGTGCAGGCTCTCCTCCAGCGCCGCAAGGTGCCAATCCAGATAGTCACAGAGGATGGAGAAGATGCGGCTCAGATTCCGCTCCACCGCCACCAGCAGACCGATATCCATGGGGCTGTCCTCGATGATGTACAGTCCGTTGATCGGCGGCTCCTCCACGGCGGTGCAGTCCAGCGTGTGGGTGACATAGGGCTGCTCCGCCGCCGGTGCCACCGCCGTGATGTAGTCGGCGTTCTCGGCAAAAAGGGTGCGGAACACCTCGTTCATCAGCAGGGCCACCGTGGGGGCAGCGCCCTCCGTCCCCTCCAGCGCCGGGAAGTCGATGCGGAGGATCTGCTTGCGGTAATAGGTGCGATCCGGCACGCCGTTGATGGTCAGATGCTTGCCGGAGGCAAAGTCATTGTAGTGGGACAGCTGCCAATAGGCCGGAGTCTCTACCCGGATATCCGCCGTCTGGCGGCGGAGCTTCAGACCCCCGATATCCCGCAGGGCGCCCATGTCCTCGCCGTCGCAGACGTGGCACAGGGTATAGCGGCGCACCTGACGATAGGCGGGGCGACCATCGATGTGGTCGGCGGCACGGCGCAGCAGCACCTGTCCGTCGGACGTCACCGACAGCATTTCATAGTACTTGCCGTCAAAGGTGAAGAACTGGCCCGGCAGATACTTCTGGAACACATGACCCCGAAGCTCGGAGCCCAGATAATGGGGCTTGCCGTTCTCGTCCTCCGCAATGTAGCGGGCGTTTTGCAGGTCCTGCAGCACCAGCCGGCGGAACAACTCGTCCTCAATGTACCAGACAGTCTCCGTCTGGCCGGTCTTCATGGAGAAGCGGCGCTTGCTCCGCAGCACCCGGCGGCCAAAGAGAAATTCCTTTCCGCCGGAGGGCAGACGCAGCAGCGGATTTCCGTCGTCATCCATGAGAGCCACATCACTGCTCTGCATACAGCGGCACAGCATCTGCCACAGGGTATCCGCCGGTTCCTCCGAATCGGCTCCCAGCAGCATCAGCTCCCGGTGCAGCTCCCGATCCGGCACCGGTTCAACGCTCATGCGCAGGCACAGCCGCAGTGCTACATTGCGCTCCGTGCGGGCGTGATCCGCCACGATGTACGGGATGGCCTTGGGATCGGCGTTGAAGATCCCCTCGTTGGCGGCCATATAGTCCCGCAGAAGATAGTCGGAGGTGATGACATTGATGAAGCCCTGCTCCCCGATCCGGGTGGCAAAGTCCCGCTTCACCTCAAACATATTGAAGGACTCGTCCTCCACCACCATGTACTGGTTTTTCTCCACTCTGGCATCCCATAGGTTGGGAGACACCCGGAAGCAGCGGTCCATCATCTCCTGCTCCGTAGGGAGCTGGGCATAGTGCAGCAGATCATAGTAGTACTGCTTGGCGATCCAGCGCATATCCGTCACGGGGAATGCCTCGCCGCCGTACCATGTGGCGGCGGACACCTGATTCTTCAGCGCCACGAAGGACAGCTCCGTCCCCATACCCAAATAGCGGGAGAGGTTGGGCATCATACGGTGCTGCAGATGCTCACGGCCCGTCTCCCAGCACATATAGGCGCAGGCTCCATCTCGCCGTGTGGTGGCGGACACCTCGCTGATGCTGATCATCAGGACATGGGACAGTGCATCTACCAGTCCGTCGCAGTTCTTATCGATGGAGCAATACGTCACCGGGCGGGGGCTCATGTGCTCCGCCAGAGAGCGCAGACCCACCTGCGCCGTGGGGATCAGGCGGGAGGGCTCCATGAGCACCACATAATCCACCTCGTCGAAGAACTCGGCGTTGGCCTCGTGCATAGGCAGGTCATGGACGCTGGAGCGGGTGATGATGCCCACATCCAGCGGGCGGGACTCCTGCTCCAGCACGCCCACACGCCACAGGCCCGGCAGGCCCGTGATGGCCTGCAGGCCCTCCTGACACCAGGCGATGATATCCTCCTCCACGCTGTGCCGGCCCAGCACGATCAGCACCTTCCGATGGCGCAGCAGCGTGTGGTTCATGGCATAAAAGGCGTAGGGGATCAGGTCATAGTAAAAGGGGTCGTTGAAGAGGATGCTGCGGCCCTCCAGCAGATCCCGGCCGGAGATGAGACTGCTCTTATCCACCGGGAAGCCCCGGTTCAGCAGAGAGCGCATATAGCGGCCGTACAGCTCCACCGGCTCGCCCACCTGCTCCTCCATCTTCGTCAGCAGCTCATCGCAGGTCATATCGCTGTTGCTCAAGGCTCCGGCGGTGATATCATCCGCCACCAGACGGTCGCCAAACAGGCGGCGCAGGGCCTTCCGCAGCACCGTATAGTCGCACTTGCAGCGGGCGTCGTCCTCCTCGCCCTCCAGCTGGTTCTCCTGATCCTCCTGCTCCAGCAGGCCGTCCAGAAAGTAGTAAATCTCGCCCATGAGGATCATGCCGAACACCGGGAAGAAGGGCTGATCCAGCAGCTCCCGGCTCATCAGCGGCGCTGAGGCGAACATCATCGCCAGCAACACCGGCACCGCTGCGGTATACACCGTTTTGACCAGCGTGCGGCACTGGCCCAGATGGGGACGAACGTACCAGTAGTCCTTTTCACGGTCGTGCTCATAAAAGAGCCTGCGCACCGGTGTGCCGAACTCCGGATCACGGCAGAGCCGGGCGCTGATAGCAACCATGACTTTCTTCAGGATCACGTGGGCCAGCAGAATCAGCAGATTCAGGGCCACCATGGTCAGAAACGGGAAATTGATCCTCAGAAACAGCTCCTGCAGCCACTGGCCAAGGCGGGTCAGGAGCTGGCTGAGCCAGGAGAGGGATATCCTGCTGCCCCAGCGCTCCAGCGCAGCGGGCAGGGCCTCCAGCAGGCGGGACATCCAGTTCCACAGGCGGGTGGCCAGCACCATCAGGACCACGCAGTAGACCGAGGCGAAGATGGGCTCCAGCATCTGGCAGCTGCGGTCCTTTTTCTTCAGGTTGGCTTTGGAGCTGAGCTTCAGCAGCAGGAGGAACAGTGCCGTGATACCGGCACCGCCCAGCAGTCGCATGGTATTAGTCATACAGCTCCTCCGTTCTCACCGTTACACCCTTGATGTGCGCCACCGGCAGCACCACCCGGTTATCCGGCTGGAGAAAGTCGATGGCCCGCTGCCGCTGGGCATAGGGGACAGGATACTCGTAGTCCACCGGGCGGTCAAATTCGTAGGGGTATGCCTCCGGCTCCTGCTGGCACGGCTGCTGCTCTCTGGGGAAAAACAGGGCGAACACCG
>OLSP01001877.1_pt1 | contig 18145 bp, 8 predicted proteins | sample 1672941 | NCBI WGS metagenome assembly OLSP01 (sample SAMEA3136739, study PRJEB25190) | human gut metagenome | reverse complement strand
CGCCGCAGCGGGGCCTTTTGCGAGAGCCACAAAACCTGCCAAAACGTTTGAAATGTATGGAATATTTGGCTAAAAATTTCAATATTTTTGGCTCATATGTTCAATTTTTATGGAAAACGCACAGAAAATTCGTGTACCATTTTGCCCAAAAGCCGCAGACAGTCCCGCCGCCGGTTTGGTATAATATACCCGGAACAAAAAGAGCCGTCCCGGACGGCGAAAACGCAACAGGGTGAAAGGAAAAGGATTATGGCCATCAAAATTGGTATCAACGGCTTCGGCCGCATCGGCCGTGTGGTGCTGCGGATTCTGGCGGAGGATCCGGAGCAGTACGAGATCTGCGGCATCAACCTCCGCAAGGCGGACGTGGATTACATGGTGTACCTGCTGAAATATGACTCCGTATTCCGCAACTTCAACGGCACGGTGGAGCACGAGGGCGGCGATCTGGTGGTCAACGGCCATAAGATCAAGGTGTTCAGCCAGTCTGACGCCGCCATGATCCCCTGGCATGAGTGCGGTGCCGAGTACATCATCGAGTCCACCGGCGCTAACAACACCACCGAGAAGGCCTCCCGCCACTTCAAGGGCGGCGCCAAAAAGGTGCTGCTGACGGCCCCCGCCAAGGACGAGGTGACACCCACCTTCGTGTTCGGCGTCAACGACAGCCTGTACCGCCCGGATATGAAGGTAGTCTCCAATGCCAGCTGCACCACCAACTGTCTGGCCCCGCTGGCCAAGGTGGTGCATCAGGAGTTCGGCATCGAGCAGAGCCTCATGTCCACCATCCACGCCTCCACCGCCAAGCAGAAGGCCGTGGACTCCCGTGGCGGCAGCGACTGGCGCACCGGCCGCTCCATCCTCAACAACATCATCCCCACCTCCACCGGCGCCGCCAAGGCCGTGGGCCGGGTCATTCCCTCCCTGAAGGGTAAGATGACCGGCATGGCCTTCCGTGTGCCAACGGCGGACGTGTCCGTGGTGGACCTGACGGCCCGCCTGTCCCGCACCACCACCTATGCCGAGATTTGCTACGCCATCCGCCACGCCTCGGAGACGTACATGAAGGATATCATCGGCTACACCACCGATCAGGTGGTGTCCACCGACCTCATCGGCAATCCCTGCCCCTGCATCTTCGACGAGACTGCCGGCATTATGCTGGATCACGACTTCGTCAAGCTCATCGCCTGGTACGATAACGAGTGGGGTTACAGCAACATGGTGGTTCGTATGCTGCGGCATATGTACGAGCAGGATCAGGCTGCCCAGTAAACCTCTTTTTCACCCAAACCATACAAAACCGGGAGCGGAGCCGTTTCGGCCCCGCTCCCGGCCTTCTGCGCTCCATCGACAGGCAAGGCCCCTCAGTCATTTGGCTGAGGGGCCTTGCCCTATAAGGGGGGGGAAAAGAAGGGGATCAGATTCAGAACCGCCGTCTCCGCCGACGGGGCGCCATACCGGTGACGGCTGTGCCGTACATCCTGACGGTCCCGACGCTCTGTCTCACGGGGAAGCTCCCTTCGGTTTGTAACGATTCCGTGAATCCTGCGGCGGGGCGCTTGCTTTCGCCGGGACCGGGTGCTACACTTTATCTATTATGCAGTGCAGTTCCCAAGGAGGAGCGTTCTATGGTCAAATTCAGCGTGAAAAAGCCCCTGACTGTCTTTGTGGCGGTGCTGGCGGTGTTGGTGCTGGGCGTGGTGGCGTATCTGAAAATGACACCGGACCTGCTGCCCAACATGGATTTCCCCTATGTGGTTATCGTCACCAGCGACCCCGGTGCCAGCCCGGAGGCGGTGGAGTCCGCCGTCACCCGCCCCATGGAGCAGTCCATGTCCACGCTGGATCGAATCAAGTCCGTGACCTCCACCTCGCAGGACAGCGTCTCCATGGTGGTGCTGGAGTTTGAGGACGGCGTGAACATGGACACCGTCAGCGTGGACATCCAGCAGAAGATCAACATCCTGCAAGGCTCTTGGGACGACGGCGTCGGCACCCCCTATGTGCTGAAGATCAACCCCTCCATGCTGCCGGTGCAGGTGGCGGCGGTGTCGTACAGCGGCAAGGATGTGACGGAGCTGTCGGATTTTGTGGAAAACACCCTCACGCAGAAGCTGGAGGGCATCTCCGGCGTAGCCAGCGTCGCCGTCAGCGGCACGGTGCAGCGGCAGGCCCATATCATCCTCAGTCAGGAGAAGCTGGATGCCCTCACCGCCACGCTGCGGGAGGCTATCGGCAAGACACTGGACGAGACGGCCAGCCGGCTGGAGGGGACCTGCAGCCAGCTGGAGAGCGCCAAGGGGGCCATCCGCTCGACGGAGGAGTCCGCCGTCCGGGAGGCCGCCATGCAGGCTCTGACCGCCGTGCAGCAGTCTCTGACCACCCTCCGCAGCAGCGAGAGCCGGCTGGAGGCGAACCTGAAGGAGCTGGCGGAGATTCAGGCGCTGAAGGTGCAGCTGGATGCTAAAAACGCCGTCTATCAGGCCCGGATGGAGGCCATCCGGCAGGACGATTCCCTGACGGAGGAGGAGAAGGCGGAGCAGCTGGCCGCCATCGAAAACGACCCGGAGTACATCCAGCTGCAGGCGGACCTTGCGGAGCTGGAGCTGCGAATCGCCGCACTGAACACCTCGTGGGAGCAGGCGGCGGAGGACGCCAAACGGTGGCAGGAGACGCTGGAGCAGCTAAAAGAGCAGATCCGCCAGCTGGAGAATGACTCCGTGGTGGCCTCCATTGCCGATGAGGTAACAGCGGGAGTCATCACCATGGCCGATGGCGTCACCCAGCTGCTCTCTGCCAATGTGCAGCTGGACAGCGCCCTGACCCAGCTGGAGCAGGGTCTCCGGACGCTGGAGTCCTCCCGTGCCTCGGCGCTGGAGCAGGCGGACCTCTCCGGGGCTCTGAACATCCAGACCATCACCGCCCTGCTGACGGCTCAGAACTTCTCCATGCCTGCCGGGTATCTGCAGGAGGACGGCGTGAACTACATGGTTTCCGTGGGCGACAGCATCTCCTCCCGTCAGGAGCTGTCGGACATGGTACTCTTTGATCTGGGCTTGGAGGGCGTGGAGCCGGTGAAGCTCTCCGACGTGGCGGAGATCGTGGTGACGGATAACTCCGATGAGATCTACGCCAAGCTCAACGGCGACAACGGCGTCATCGTCTCCTTCAACAAGCAGTCCGCCTACGCCACGGCGGAGGTGTCCGACAACATTCAGGCCCGCTGCGACACGCTGGAGAAAGAGCACGACGGCCTGCACTTCGTGCCGCTGATGGATCAGGGGGACTACATCTATATCATCATTAACTCCATCCTGTCCTCCTTGGGCTGGGGCGCTCTGTTTGCGGTGCTGATTCTGTACCTGTTCCTGAAGGACCTGCGGCCCACCCTCATCACCCTCTGCTCCATCCCCGTCAGTGTGATCTTCGCCGTGGTGCTGATGTACTTCTCCGGCGTCACCATCAATATGATCTCCCTGTCGGGTCTGGCGGTGGCAGTGGGTATGCTGGTGGATAACTCCGTGGTGGTCATCGAGAATATCTACCGGCTGCGCTCCAAGGGAGCCACCGTCATTCAGGCGGCGGTGTCCGGTGCGGCGCAGGTGGTGGGGGCCATCACCGCCTCCACGCTGACCACGGTGTGCGTGTTCCTGCCCATTGTGTTCGTGGAGGGCATCACCAAGCAGCTGTTCACCGATCTGGCCTTGACCATGACGTATTCTCTCCTGGCCAGCCTCATCGTGGCCCTGACACTGGTGCCGGCCATGGCCTCCGGGATGCTGAAAAAGGAAAAGGCCGTGAAGGCCGGCCTGCTGGAGCGGGTCTATCCCGCCTACCGCAGGGCGGTGGGCTGGTCGCTGGGCCATAAGGCCGTGGTACTGCTGCTGGCGGTGGTGCTGCTGGCTGGCTCTGCGTGGGGTGCCGTCAGCCGGGGCTTCGTGTTCATGCCCCAGATCGATATGAATAACGTCAGCCTCACCGTCACCATGCCGGAGGGCATCAGCCGGGAGGAGGCGGTGGCACTGGCGGACGAGGTGGTGTGCCGGGCCGGTACGGTGGAAAATGTGGATGCCGTGGGTGCCATGATGTCCTCCGGCAGCGGCATGGATATGAGCAGCATGATGGGCGGCTCCGGCGGTGCCTATGACGTCACCGCCTACGTCACCATGCCCGAGGGGGCCTCCGGCGCCAAGGCAGGCAAGGCCATCGAGGAGCTGTGCGCCGACCTGCCCTGTCAGGTGACGGCTTCCGGCTCCATGGACAGTATGTCTACCTATCTGGCGGGCAGCGGAGTCTCTCTGAAGGTCTACGGCGATGACATGGAGGACCTCCAGTCCTCCGCCAAGGCGCTGGCGGCGACCCTGAAAACCGTGGAGGGTACCGGCGAGGTGTCCGACGGTCTGGAGGAGGCCACCACGGCCCTCCACATCTCCGTGGACCGCAACGCCGCCATGGAAAAGGGCGTCACCGTGGCGCAGGTGTATATGGCGGTGGCCTCTGCCCTGACCAACACCTCCGCCTCCTCCGGCCTGACGATGGATGGGCTGGAGATGGAGGTTTCCGTCCAGTCCCCGGAGGAGAGCCGCATGACCCGTGAAAAGCTCATGGATCTGGAGATCACCCCGTCCAGTGGTACGGATCTGGACAGTATGAGTCACATAAGTGGTATGAGCGGCAGCACCTCCTCCATGGGCGGAATGTCTGCGCTGGCGGGCGGCAGCACGTCCTCCGGCGGCAGCGCCCTGACGGACGCTGCCGGTCAGGAAGTGTCCGGCTTCCGTCTGGGCGACGTGGCCACCATTGAGGAGACCGTCAGCCTCGGCAGCATCCAGCGGGAGCAGCAGCGCCGCTGCGTTACCGTCACGGCGGAGGTAGCCGAGGGCTACAACGTCACCAAGGTCACAGCCGCCGCTCAGACGGCGGTGGCCGGGGTAGACCTGCCGCAGGGCATCACCGCCCAGTTCAGCGGCGAGAACGAGGCCATCATGGATGCCATGGGCCAGCTGCTGCTGATGCTGGGGCTGGGCGTGCTGCTGGTGTATCTGGTGATGGTGGCGCAGTTCCAGTCGCTGCGCTCCCCGCTGATCGTCATGTTCACCATCCCGCTGGCCTTCACCGGCGGCTTTCTGGCCCTGCTGATCTCCGGCATCGAGCTGAGCGTGGTGTCCCTCATCGGCTTTGTGATGCTGGTGGGCGTCATCGTCAACAACGGCATCGTGCTGGTGGACTACATCAACCAGCTGCGCCTGTCGGGGATGGAGCGGCGGGAGGCCATTGTGGAGGCCGGTGTCACCCGTCTGCGGCCCATTCTCATGACGTCCCTGACCACCATTTTGGGCCTTGTGGTCATGGCCTTCGGCGGCGACGCCGGTACGGCTCTGATGCAGCCGGTGGCGCTGGTGTGCATCGGCGGTCTGCTGTACGCCACCCTCATGACGCTGCTGGTGGTGCCGTGTATGTATGACCTCCTCAGCCGCCGGGAACTGCGGAAGGTGGAGGAGACGGACCTGCAGACGATGGATATCTGATGGGACGGGGCACTTTTCCGGAAGAATTTTCTCTTATAGACAATTGGGAAATATAGGGAAATAGAAAGAAACAGGCACATGGCCATCCGGCCATGTGCCTGCTTTTTGTCAGGATCCCGTATGGGACCGGCGCAGATGCTCCACCAGCGCATATATGATGCGGACGTCTGCCTCCGTCGATCCGGCGATGCTGATGGCGGCGGGGCTGATCGCAGTGTTTTATTTTGCGCTGCGGCTCAGCGACAAGCGCAAAAACGGCTGAGCGGGACAGTGTTTTGCTCTGCATGGGAGATGGTCAAGGGATTTGACGCAGTATGGGCAGATTTCTGCCCGGCAAAGCCATGCTTGCCCTCGTCCATCTATGGTATTCTGAACAGAAAAAACAGGGAGACGGCCCGGATGGGCCGCCTCCCTGTTTTTTGATCCGCAGATAGATGGCAGCGAGGAGGCTGCCGCCATTATGCGGCGCGGTGGCTGTTTCTCCGCCGGAGCACCAGCAGCAGGAGCGCCAGACCGGCGCAGGCTGCCAGCACGATCACCCACAGCGTCAGGGGTGCTTCGTCCCCGGTGGGGGTGGCAGGCAGCTTCTCGGTGACGGTGTCTGCCTGCCGGAGTTCACGGCTGGCCTGTGCATCGGCAAAGTACTTGCCGCAGGCGGCGCAGTACCAGTACTCGATGTTGCCGGGGGCCTCCGTGGTGGCGGCCTTGGCCTCCACATGGCGCAGATCGGCGTGACGATGGGCGTCCACGTCGCCGTAGGCCCCGCCGCAGACCTCACACACGGCCTGGTCCACGCAAGTGGCCTCGCTGCCGGTGCAGCTCTCGGTTTCCGGAGCGCCGCAGCCGGAGATGGTGCAGGTGCGGGTGTGGGTATCGTCGCCGTTGGAGCTCCAGTTGCCCCAGGTATGGCCGTCGTTGACGGCGATCTCCAGCCGGGACTCGTTGCCGGCGGGATCGGTGGCCGTCACCAGCTGCGTCCCCTCGGCGGGCCGGAGCACCAGCCGGCCCTCCGTCAGCTCCACGGGAGTGCCGTTTACGGTGACGGTGACGGGGTATGCGGCGGTGATGGTCAGGGTCACTGCGGCGCAGTACACGCCGCCGTTTTCAGCCCCGGTGATGGCGGGGGCCGTGGCGTCCAGCACCATGCCGTCGGAGCGGAGGCAGGTGACGTTGCCCGCCCGGTCGGTGATGCGGGCATAGACCACATACTCGCCGTCCGGAGCCAGCGCCAGCGCCTTTTCATAGGGCAGGAAGGTCTCCTGCTCCAGCGCCGGGATGTCCAGATCCTCGGCGCTCAGCAGATACTCCGTGGCCGCCACGCCGCTGGTCTCGTCGGCAGAGGTGATGACCACAGTCTGCTCCTCCCGATAGAAGAGGCCGAAGGTGATCCTGGACAGGAAGAACTGCCAGGCCGTCCGCTCGTCCACCCGGATCTCGCCGGGGGGCTGGGTGCGGTCGATGCGGTACTGCTCCGTTACCTGAAGGGAGATGGCGCCGGTGGCCAGATCCTTCACATAGAAGGTCAGCCGGCCCTCCGCCGTCTCGTCGGCGGCCCGCAGGGTCTGCTGCCACACGCCGTCGGCGGTGTCCGTCAGGGACAGGAGATAGCCCTCCGCCGCCGTCACCACGAAGTCGTGGTTGATCCAGTCGTTGGAGTTGACGGCATACTCGCCGCCGGTGAGGGCGTAGGGGAGGATGGAGGCAGTAATGCCGGTGGGCTGGGCCAGGGCGTAGTTCCCGGCGTCAGCGCCGGTGAGGGAGAACTCGGTGAAACGAATGGCGATGTCCTCTGCCGTCCGGATGGAGGTGAAGGAGGGAGTCCCCTTCACCAGCGCCACATGGTCGCCGGACACGGCGTTGCCCAGGGTGGGCTCACCGTCGTACTCCGCCCGATCCGTGCCGTCGTAGAGCTTATCCTGAATGTGCAGGTCCTCCACCGTTACCGTCCGGACGGTGATGTCCGCCGTGGTGCCGGCAGGCTGGGAAGCAAGGGTGTAGTTTTCGGCGTCCTCATCTGCCACATGGCCGCAGCCGCACAGCAGCTTCTGGTTCAGCCAGACGTACTGGTGCTGGGCATGGGGGACCACGTCCCCGCCACCGACGATGGGGACATAGCCGTTGATGATGCTGCCGTCGGAATAGGCGCAGCCCTCCGCCAGAAGGGCGGCGCAGGGGGTGCCATCGATCTGCGTGATCTCGCCGAAGTGGCCGCCGGTGAGAGCGCCGCCTCCGCTGGACTGGACGGTGACGCTGCCGAAGGTGCCGGCGCTGGCGACCAGCTTGCCGCCATTGTTGATGGTGACATCACCGGTGAAGGTACCGCCGGTGACGGTCACGGTGTCGGAGATGGTGACGGCGCCGATGAAGCTACCGCTGGAGACGGAGGAGCCGTCCTGCAGGGCCACGGCACCGTAGAAGGTGCCGCCTTCGATGCGGTTGGACCCGAAGATGCTGGCGGAGCTGGTGTAGCTACCGCCGGAGAGGGTGACGGCGGCATTCTTGGCCAGCGTCACCTTGCCGCCCAGCATCACGCCCTGCGCCGCCGTCAGCGTGAAGGAGCCGCTATTGACGGAGATGGGATCGGTGCTGCTGCGGAGAACCGTGAGGGTACAGCCACGATAGGCATCGGTCCGGGCCAACGCCAGAGCTTCCGACAGGGACAGGTAGTAGCCGGTGGAGCCGTTCAGCTCCACGGAGGCGGCTACCTCCGCATGGCACTGGCTGCACCGATTGTCGGCATCCACGCCGGGGTGGTCACAGGCCAGCTCCCGTACTGTCAGAACGTCGGTGCGGACGGAATAGCCCTTGTAGGAGAAGATGCCGTAGTACCGGGCCGGTCCGTCGATGAAGGTGTAGAGGGTGAAGGGGTTCTGCCAGGCCAATGCACTGCCGTAGCTCTTGATCCGGTCGGGATCGCCCACCTGATACCACTGGAACTCGATGGTGGGGCTACTCTCGGGGATGTGGAAGGTGACCTCCGTGACGAACTCCGGCCGGTAGCCGACGGGGGTGGTGGGATAGAGGTCCGTGTCCACGGGGTAACGGGTGATGGTGAAGGGAGGTGTGGTGACGGTGACGTCCTCCAGATAGCGGAGATCTTCCTCCATGACCACGTCGCCGGTATTGGCGTAGCTGCCGTCGGCCTTTTGGAAGGTATAGCCCTCCGCCGGGAAGAACAGAGGCGTGCGGGAGGTATCCTCGCCGCTGTAAGCGATGCGGGCGAAGGTGCCGCCGGTGACGGACAGATCAGCACTGTCGGAGGCCAGATACACCCGGTTGAACTGGCCGCCGGTGATGGCGACATGGCCGCCCAGCACCCAAATGGTGCCGTCCCGCCACAGCTTACCGCCACCCTGACTGTCGCAGATGGTAAAGCTGCCATCGATCATCAGATCGTCGGAGCCGGAGAGGGTCTTGCCGTTGAGATCCAGCGTATAGGTGCCGGTGGGGAGGCCCGTGCTGCTCCAGAGGGTATCCCTCAGCAGGGTGATGGCGGAGCCTTCCAGCGTTGCGGCATACTGGGCAGCGTCCTCAAAGTCGGCGAAGTAGCGGAGGGTATCATCCTTAGCCACCTTGGCCACCATCTTGGTGCCGCAGATGCGGCAGGTGATGTCGTCGATCTCATCGTGGGGGCAGGAGACCACGGCGACATTTTCCAGCGTGGGCGTGATGTCACTGCGGCGGATCAGCTGGCCGTCCGCCTGCTGATAGGCAGTGTGGAAGGCCAGAGCCGCACGGGGATATGCGGCATCCTCCGACGTAATGCGGGCGAAGGTGCCGCCGAAGAGGGTCACGTTGTAGGCCTGAAGGTCCAGCGTGTTTTCAAAGCAGCCGGCCTCCACCGTCAGGCGGCCGCCCTTTACCGTCAGTGCCTGACCGGTGATCTTGCCGGAGCTGGTGCTGTCACGGATGGTGAGGCTGCCGGAGCTCTGCTCCAGCGTCATGGGAGCCGACAGGGTTAGGGTATGGCCCTCCAGCGCCAGCACGGCTCTTATGCCGTCCAGAGAGAAGGCATCGGCAGGCAGAGAGACATTGGTCAGCATGACCACCGCTGTGAAACGGGCGCCGTCCTCGGCGGCATCGGCGGAGGTCAGCGCATCCTCCAGATGCGGGAAGAAGGCGTCGTTCCACCGGGCCTCTGCCTGAAGGCCGCAGTGACTGCACAGGCCGGTATCGTCAAAGCTGTGACCGGCGTACCACTGGAAGTGAACGGTGGTGCCGTTGCCGGCCTCGTCGGTGACGGTCAGGGTCTGCTGTCCCTCCTGAGAGCCGGAGACGGCGCTGAGGCGGAGGACATACCAGCCGTCCTCAGCGGCGTAGGTCATCTCCGTGCCGTTGAGGGTGACGCTCTTGAGATGGTCATCCCGGAAGGCGATGCGGAGACCGTCCTGGCAGTAAATTTGGTTCTCGGCCACATCGGAGGAGATCTCCGGGGCAGTGGCGTCCACCGTCAGGTCATCGGTGCTGAGGTAGGTGACATTGCCCGCCCAGTCGGTGATCTTGGCATAGACGATGCTGGTCTGATCGTCCGGCAGGGCCACGGCCTTGCCGGGATAGGGCCGGAACTGATCGGCAAGATCGCCCATCTTGTCGGAGGTATAGCGCTGATCCGTCACCAGATACTCCACCGTCACGGGGTAGAGCTCGGGGTCATAGCCGGCGTGGTCAACGCTGTCATCGGCAGCCTCGATGGTGAACCGGGCGCCGGTGGGGAAGAACAGGCCGAAGGTGACGGTGTTCAGGAAGTCCTGCCACCAGTTGTTTTCATCGATGATGATCTTGCCGGTGGGCGTGCGCAGGTCCTTGAGGGGAGTGCCGTAGGAGACGCCGCACAGGGAGCAGACCGGCAGCGTAAAGTAGCTGTCCGGCATCTGGCCGTCGTGGGGGCAGGCATAGCCGCAGCCACAGTAGCCCGGCCGTCCGCTGCGGACGTTGTGGGTGTGGGCCACCACCTGCACCTCGCCGCTGAGCGTATAGGTGCCGGAGAAGCGGCTGAAGGAGGGCTCGGTACCCAGATCCACCGGCGTGCCGTCGGCGTGGGCCAGCGCATAGCCCTCCTTCAGAATGGCCAGAAGGGTGGCGGCGTTGGCCTCCGTCTCGTGGATGGAGTAGGACAGGCCGTTGTGGAAGGTGCCTCCGGCGATGGAGACGTGGGGCGTCTCCGTCGGAGCAGAGGCGTAGCAGCCGGCGACCCGGCCGGTGAACTCGCCGCTTTCGATGGTGAGACGGGCGCCGTCGGGGGCATAGACGGAGGCGCTGGTGTCGCCGTTGGGGGGCGTGGCCCCGATGGCGGTGACATTGGCCAGCGTCACATGGGTGTCGGTGCCCAGAAGGGTCAGGGCCTGGGCCTTGCTGTCGTTGCCGGTGCAGAGGTTCTCCAGTGTGCCGCTTTCGATGCGGAGCTGGCCGCCGGTGACGGTGACGACGCCCTCCTTATCGTCGGAGGTCTTGCCCGCTATGGTGTGGTTGTGGAGGTCCAGCGTGAACCGACCGCCGGTGATGGTCACCACTGGGTCGTGGATCAGAGGCTCGTCGTCGATGAGATCTGTCAGCAGCCGCAGGGTGCAGCCCTGATGCTCCTCCGTCTGGGCGGCGGTGAAGGCTTCGCCGGCGGCATAGCGCTGGGTGACGGCACCGTCCGTCAGCAGCACAGCCTCGTATACCCGCTTGCCGCACTTGGTACACAGGCCGGTATCATCGCTGGCGCTGTGGAGGCAGGCGGCTGCGGACAGGGACAGGGCCGCCGTGCCGTCCTTCCGGTATTGCTTGTCGGAGAAGGTGTAGCCATCGGTGAGGGTGTCGGCCTCGGCATCGTAGGCGGAGGAGGCGGTGATCTCCGGCAGGAGGCCGCCGTCTGCCAGAGCGGTGGCGTAAAGGGCCATGTTCCGGCCGGTGACGTAGAGACTCAGGGGCTGGGCGGCGTCCTCGGTATTGGTCATGGTGAGGGTAGAGCCGGTGCCGAGGATCCGCATACCGTAGCTGCGGTCATCGTTGGAGATACCGGCTCTGGCGTAGATGGTGCCGCCGCTGAGCTGGGTCTTGGACTTGTTGGAGACCACGCTGATGGCTGCCAGTGTCCCGGAACTGGCGTTAGGGGTGTCGCCGGTGGTGGCCCGGGGGGTGCCGCCGCTCAAGGTCAGCTCATCGCTTCCGTAGAAGCCGTAGGCGCTGTAGTCCAGTTCCCGGTCCGTGCCGTTGGCGGTGCCGATCAGTTCACCGCCGGTGATCTTGGCGGTGCCGGTGCAGTAAAGGCCGTAGGCGTTAAACTGGCCGCCCCAGGTCTGGTACGACGAGTCGGGGCTGCCGGAGATGCCCTCCAGCTTGCCGCTTTCCATAATGAGACGCTTGAACTCGACGCCCACATTTCTGGAGCTGGTGCAGGACACGCCGCCCTGACCGAAGACGCAGCCGTTGGTGAGAGTGAAGCGGCTGCCGCATCGGACACCCTTGGAATCGCCCTTGACGGAGGTGCCGCCGTAGCCCAGCACCCTGGAGTTCTCTCCGGACACGGTGAGCCAGCTGACGGCATTGAAGCCGACGCTCTCATAGGAGCTGTTGACCTGTCCGCCGGTGGCGGTGACGGTGGCGCCGTTCTTGACGATGATCTCCTCGCCGGCGAACACGCCTTGGCTGCCGTACTGGTCACTCTCGCCGCCCATGGCCGTCAGCTGAGTGCCGTCCAGCTCCAGCGCATTGACGGAGCTGTAATCCACGTATAGGCCGTAGCTGTATCGGCTCAGGGCGTGGCCTGCGGCGGCGGTCACCTTGCCCAGTCCCATGGTCCAGGTGTCGCCCCGGCCACTGCCCTGCTTGTCGAAGTACAGACCATAGCTGGCATAGCCGGTGCGGGCGGTGAGCTGGGCCTCCACGGAGCTGCCGTGGGTGGTGAGGCGCCCCCGGAGGCCGACGCTGCTGCCGTCGTCGGCGGAGGCAAAGTCCGGACCGGTGGCCCGGAGGATGCCGTTATCCAGCGTGACGTTGGCACAGATGGCTGCGCCCTCGGTACCCTCGTCGGTCTTGGGCACGGCACCGCCGTCGGGGTCGTCATACTCCACCGTCAGCGTGCCGGGGATGAACATATCCAGCGTGGCGCTGCGCCAGCCCCGGCCATAGACCGTCAGGCTGCCGCTGCCGCGCAGCTTCACCTCGCCGCTGCTGTATACGGTGGATCTGCTGCCGCCGGTGAGGGTGCTGGTGGTACCGTCGGTCAGATCGATGGTGGCCCCGTCGGGCAGGATCAGCGCATGGGTGCTGTCGTCGCTGACCGTCAGGGTCAGGCCCGTGAGGGTCAGGGTCTTGGTGCTTTGTGTCCACGACCAGCCGTCGCCGGAGGTATCCTCCGTGATGGCGGTCAGGTCCATGGGAGTGGTCACCGGCGGCGTCTCCTGAGCCAGGACCTCCATCGGCAGCATGGATAGGACCATGACTACCGACAGGATCACCGACAGGAGCTGCTGCACGGTCTTACTGCGCAAGTGCATTCGATCATCTCCTTATCAATTCCATTTGCCTGCCTGCCGGTATCGGCAGGGCATATTACAACATCTACATTCTATCGGGATGCCTCCGCCGCCGCAACGGCTTTGGCACAAACGGTCAGAATTTGACACAAACGGTTGATTTGTGATAAAGAGGGCGATGGACAGGCCATTGGAATGCATATAAAAACACGGGGTCTGCGGCAGCGCCGCAGACCCCGTGTCCGGAATGAGAAGGCTTATTCGTAGATTTTGGCGGTCTCCTCGCCTCGCAGTACCCGCAGAGCGCCCTCCGCCAGCGCCAGCAGCTCGCCCTCGCCGGGGTACACCGTCACCGGTGCGATCCAGCTGACGTAGCCCTTCAGGGCGTCCACCGTCTCCTGACCGTGGGCAATGCCGCCGGTAAGGATGATCTGATCCACCTGCCCTTTCATGGCGGCGGCCATAGCACCGATCTCCTTGGCGACCCGGTAGTGGAAGGCGTCGATGACCTCCCGCACCTTGGCGTCGGTGGCGGCCCGGCGCATCAGCTCCTGCATATCCGTGGAGCCGGTGTAGGCCAGCAGACCGCCGTTGCCGGTGATCATGCGGCGAATTTCCTGCTCGGTATACTTGCCGCTGAAGCACAGATCCACCAGTGCGCCGCTGGGCAGCGTCCCGGACCGCTCCGGGGAGAAGGGACCCTCGCCCTCCAGAGCATTGCCGGTGTCCACCACCTCGCCCTTGACGTGAGCACCTACGGACACGCCGCCGCCCATGTGGCAGACGATGAGGTTCAGGGACTCATAGGGCTTGCCGATCTCCTTGGCGTAGCGCTTGGCCACGGCCTTCTGGTTCAGGGCGTGGAAAATGCTGCGGCGGGTGATGAGGGGGTGGCCGGAGTAGCGGGCCAGAGGCGCCAGCTCATCCACCACGGGGGGATCCACGATGTAGGAGGGGATGTGCAGCGCCGAGCCGATCTCACGGGCCAGCAGGCCGCCCAGATTGCTGGCATGGTGGCCGTAGGGACCCTTTTTCAGGGTGTCGATCATGGCATCGGTGGTGAGGTAAGTACCGCCGTGGACAGGCTTGAGAACGCCGCCCCGGCCGCACACGGCGCTGAGGCTCTCCAGCGGGATATGGTGCTCCTCCAGCGCCTTCAGGACCAGCCGGCGGCGGAAGGCCTCCTGCTGGGGAATGGTTTCGAACTGGGCCAGCTCCTCGGCAGAGTGGTGCAGGTTCTCCTCAAACAGCATCTTCTCGTCGTCAAACACGCCGATCTTGGTGGACGTGGAGCCGGGATCGATGGTCAGAATTCTGTAAGACATAAGACATACCTCCTGTATGCGTGTATCGTTTGCTCTTTTTTTAACGAATCGATTATAACACCGGCCAAAACCTCCGTAAATGGAATTTTTCACCATTTTGCGACACTTTTTTGCAGGAAATCCTGTTTATTTTTTGCCTGCATTGACAGGCGGGAGGCCGAGCGGCACTTACGCCTGCCCGGAGGAGGTGTCCAGCTGCAGGACCACGGGGCAGTGGTCGCTGCCGTAGACCTCCGTGCGGATGGCGGCGTCCGTCACACGGGGCAGCAGCCGCCGGGACACGATGAAGTAGTCGATGCGCCAACCGGCGTTCTTCTCCCGTGCGTGGAAGCGGTAGCTCCACCAGGAGTAGGTGACCTCCTCCGGGTGCAGGGTGCGGAAGGTGTCGGCAAAGCCGCTTTCCAGCAGCCGGGTCATTTTCGCTCGCTCCTCGTCGGAGAAGCCGGGGTTTTGGCGGTTGGTCTTGGGATTTTTCAGATCCATCTCCTGATGGGCCACGTTCAGGTCGCCGCAGTACACCACGGGCTTTTTCCCGTCCAGCTCCAGAAGATACGCCCGCAGATCGTCCTCCCACTGCATCCGGTAGGGGAGCCGCTTCAGCCCGTCCTGACTGTTGGGGGTATAGCAGCACACCAAATAGAAGTCCGGGTACTCCGCCGTGATGACCCGGCCCTCGTGGCGGTGGATATCCTCTCCGAAGCCGTAGGTGACGGACAGGGGCTCCTCCTTGGTCAGCACCGCCGTGCCGGAGTAGCCTTTTTTATCGGCGGAGTGAAAGTAGCGGTGATAGCCCTCCAGATCGAACACCGCCTGCTCCGGCTGGAGCTTGGTCTCCTGCAGGCAGAGGATGTCCGGGTCCTCGTTTTTCACATATTCCAGAAAGCCCTTGGTCAGGCACGACCGCAGGCCATTGACGTTCCAGCTTACCAGCTTCATAGGGGATTCCTCCTGTTTTCGGCGGGATTTTCTGATATTATACCGTGTTTCCGCGGGAAAAGCAACAAAGCGGTTGACAGACCGGGCGGCATGGGATAAACTGAACGTGTCTATCGTCCCGGCCCGTGGCTCCGTGCGCCGCTGCGGCGCTTTTTCTTTGCCCGGACGATGGCGGTTCTGTGCCTGTAATTTTAAGCCGTCCTTCCATTCGGGACGGCGGAAAAGGAGATATCCACCCATGGAAAAGAAGAAGTTCTATATCACTACCCCCATTTACTACCCCTCCGACAAGCTCCACATCGGACACACCTACTGCACCGTGGCCACCGATGCCATGGCCCGCTATAAGCGGCTCACCGGCTGCGATGTCATGTTCCTCACCGGCACCGACGAGCACGGCCAGAAGATCGAGGACAAGGCCAAGGCCGCAGGCAAGACCCCCAAGGAGTTTCTGGATGAGATCGTGGAGGGCCCCAGAGGAATCCTCGACCTATGGAAGCTGATGAACATCTCCAACGACCGGTTCATCCGCACCACCGACGACTATCATGTGGCCTCCATCCAGAAGATCTTCCGGAGGATGTATGACAAGGGGGATATCTATAAGGGAACCTACCGGGGTAAGTACTGCAAGCCCTGCGAGAGTTTCTGGACCGAGAGCCAGCTGGTGGACGGCAAATGCCCCGACTGCGGCCGTGAGGTGACGGACGCCGAGGAGGAGGCCTACTTCTTCCGGCTGAGCAAGTACGCCGACCGGGTGCGTCACCTGCTGGAGGACACGGATTTTCTGGAGCCCCGGAGCCGTGTCAATGAGATGGTCAACAACTTCATCAAGCCCGGTCTGGAGGATCTGTGCGTCAGCCGCACCAGCTTCTCCTGGGGCATCCCGGTGGACTTCGACCCCGGCCACGTGGTCTATGTGTGGGTGGATGCCCTGTTCAACTACACCACGGCGCTGGGCTTCCTGAATGACAAGTATGACGATTACGAGAAGTACTGGCCCGCCGATGTGCACTTCGTGGGCAAGGAGATCGTGCGCTTCCACTCCATCATCTGGCCGGCCATGCTCATGAGCATGGAGATGCCCCTGCCCAAGAAGGTCTACGGCCACGGCTGGCTGCTGCTGGACGGCGGCAAGATGTCCAAGTCCAAGGGCAATGTGGTGGATCCCTATCTGCTGGCGGAGAAGTTCGGTGTGGATGCCCTGCGGTTCTTCCTGCTGCGGACCTTCCCCTTCGGCAGCGACGGCAATTTCTCCAATGAGCTGCTGATCCAGACCATCAACATCGATCTGGCTAACGATCTGGGCAATCTGGTGAGCCGCACCACCGCCATGGTGGAGAAGTACTTCGGCGGCACTCTGCCTACGGAGCGGCAGGAGGGCGAGCCGGATACGGAGCTGAGGACCATGGCCTCTACCCTCCGGGATCGCTATGAGGCGGAGATGGAGCGCTTCCAGTTCCAGAATGCGCTGGAGCAGGTGTTCAAGACCATCCAGCGGGCCAACAAGTATATCGACGAGAACGCCCCGTGGGCGCTGGCCAAGGATCCCGCCAACCGGGTGCGGCTGGCTACGGTGATGTATCATCTGCTGGAGACCATCCGCATCTGCGCCACGCTGCTGACGCCCTTTATGCCGGAGAGCGCCGAGAAGATCTTCGATCAGATCGGCGCTTGCCAAGGCTGCCGGACATGGGAGAAGGCCAACGTATGGGGCTCCCTGCGCCCCGACGCCACGGTTCACAAGGGCGAGGCCCTGTTTCCCCGTATCGATGCCGAAAAGGCGCTGGCAGAGCTGGAGGAGCTGGAGGCTCAGCAGCGCAAGGCGGCGCTGCCGGCGCTGGAGGTGGAGCCCTACACGGAGGAGAAGGTGGACTTCGACACCTTCTGCAAGTCCGATCTGCGGGCGGTGAAGATCAAGAACTGCGAGCCGGTGAAAAAGAGCGACAAGCTGCTGAAGTTCACGCTGGATGACGGCTCCGGCACGGATCGGGTCATCCTCTCCGGCATCCGGCACTACTATGAGCCGGAGCAGCTCATCGGCAAGACCGCCGTGGCCATTCTGAATCTGCCGCCCCGGAAGATGATGGGCTTTGAGAGCAACGGCATGCTCCTCTCCGCCGTCCACACGGAAAAGGGCGAGGAGAAGCTGAACCTCATCATGCTGGATGACAAGATCCCGGCGGGTTCCAAACTGTGCTGATTACTTAGGAGGGGGACTTGTCCCCCTCCTAACCACCTCCCACCAGTCTGCGGACTGGTGAACGTGCCCAAGGCACTTAGATCAAAGTATTTTTGTCAGGCACATGTCCTGACAAAAATGATTTCAATTTTTCCATGCGGGACACAAAGTATCTTCATCAGAGTATCATTCGTCAGGCAAAAAAGTCCCTTGCCCCGCGCGGGCAAGGGAAGTCCCCCAGGGATGCCTCGACAAACATAATCTGAATTTTAAAGGAGATCTCTTTGATGAAAAACAAAATAAAGCGGGCGGTTATTTCGGTAGTTGTATTTGCAGTGATTTATATATTATCTGGTTTTATCATTGGTTGGCATAGCTATGATATGTATCTCAAGGCAATTGAATTTTTAGCTGCTATCATAGGTGCAGGGTGCTATTGGATCGGCAGTAACGAACAATAAAATACCAGTTTTTTCATCTGCGCTCTATCGGCGCATATGCTGTAAGTTTCAAAATTTACGGAGATCGAGGTCATCAATGCGGTTACAAAGCGCGATTTTTGATATGGACGGGACCCTGCTGGACTCCATGCCCACCTGGCGGGAGCTGGGGCCCACGTTCTTAAAGGAGGCGGGTATTTCCGCCACACCGGAGCAGGACCGGACTTCTCCTTAAAATGACTGTCAACCAGTACATAAAACTGACGAATCA
>OLSP01001872.1_pt1 | contig 18168 bp, 7 predicted proteins | sample 1672941 | NCBI WGS metagenome assembly OLSP01 (sample SAMEA3136739, study PRJEB25190) | human gut metagenome | reverse complement strand
CTTCTTCATCATAGCGGTCGAGAAAGCTGTATTTTTTTCCGCCGGTCTTCCAGCCGATGACGGTGTCGAGGTTCACATTCTCCACGGAGCGGAAGATGTGCGCCTCCACATCCGGATTGCGCTGCTTCAGCGTGCGGATCAGATCCTTGATCTCCTGCCGCTTCGAGCGCATCTCCTGATTGGAGCAGGTCGTGCAGGTGTCGGTAAAGTGGCAGGCGCACTGGATGAAGTGCAGCTCGTTTGCGTCCCGCCAGGCCTTGATATCGTCCTCGCGGATCAGATACAGCGGCCGGATCAGCTCCATGCCGGGGAAATTCGTGCTGTGGAGCTTCGGCATCATGGTCTGGACCTGCGCGCCGTAGAGCATGCCCATGAGGATCGTCTCAATGACGTCGTCATAGTGATGCCCCAGTGCAATTTTGTTGCAGCCGAGCCGGCGGGCATAGTCATACAGGTGCCCGCGGCGCATGCGCGCGCAGAGATAGCAGGGAGATTTGTCCACATTGTAGACATAGTCAAAGATGTTCGACTCGAAAATGTGGATGGGAATATTCAGCTTTCGTGCATTTTCTTCAATAACGCGGCGGTTCTCCGGGCTGTAGCCGGGGTCCATAACGAGGTATTCCACCGAGAAGGGAAACTTCGTATAACGCTGCAGCTCCTGAAAAAGCTTTGCCATGAGCATGGAGTCCTTTCCGCCGGACATGCACACGGCGATACGGTCGTTCGGCTTGACAAGCTCATACTGCCGGATGGCCTTGGTAAAGTTGCACCACAGCTTCAGGCGGAAGCGCTTGCGCAGACTGTTTTCCACGCGGCTGCACAGCTCCTCTGCCTCCTGCCGCTGCATCTGCCGCATGAGCCAGGCAAGATAGCCGCCCTTGAGGCTGCAGGCATCGAAGCCTTCGTCGCGCAGGCGTTCAGCCGTTTCAAGGCTGAGCTTGCCGCGTGTGCAGAACAGCACGATGCGGCCGGGCTCTGCCGGAAGCCCCTCCGGCAGGGCGGCGGCGTTGGCCGGAACGGAGCCGGGAATGGTGCCGTAGGCGGTCTCCTGCTCCGAGCGGAGGTCGAGCAGGGTATAGCTGCCAGGCTCCAGCGCCTCCAATTCTTCGAGCGTCAGTTCCATGTGCCCTCCTGTCTGACGGAAGCCGTCAGGTCCTTGATGACCTCGCCTGCCATCAGAAGGCCGACGATCGGCGGCACAAAGGCCGTGCTGCCGGGGATATCGCGGCGATCCGTGCACTTATGTGCGGCGCCCGGCGAACAGATGCAGTGGTAGCGGCAGCTGTTGGCCATGTCCTCGAGCGGACGGGTCGGCTGCTCGTCAGACCAGACAACCTTCAGGCGGCACACGCCGCGCTTTTTGAGCTCGCGGCGCATCACACGTGCCAGCGGGCATACACGCGTCTCGGAGATATCGGAGATGCGGAAGCGGCTGCCGTCGAGCTTGTTGCCCGCCCCCATGGCGCTGATGATCGGTACACCGGCTGCCTGCGCCTGCACGGCAAGCGAGAGCTTGGCGCTGACGGTGTCGACGGCGTCGAGAATATAATCATATTCCGAAAACGGGAACTCTGCGGCGTTTTCCGGCAGGAAGAAGCAGCGGTGTACGCGGATATCGGCCTGCGGATTGATGTCGAGCATACGGTCGCGCATGACGTCGGCCTTATACTGGCCGACGGTCCTCCGCGTGGCGATGATCTGGCGGTTGATGTTCGTCAGGCAGACCTTGTCGTCGTCAATGAGGTCAAAGGCGCCGACGCCGCTGCGGACAAGGGCCTCGCAGGCATAGCCGCCGACGCCGCCAATGCCGAAGACCGCCACGCGCGCGTGCTTCAGGGCCTCCATGGCCGGGTGGCCGAGCAGCAGTTCGGTTCGGGAGAAAGAATTGAGCATGGTGAGATGTTCCTCCGCACTGTGGATTCACGGCGCAGGGCCGTTCAAATTATGATACAACGAATTGCCTACCGTGTCAATCGGCTTTTGCGGCATTTCCGCCGGATTCCTGCCGCAGGCTGAGAAGCCCGTTCGGAACGGCGGCGGCCAGCGAAAACACCCGCTCGCTGCCGCTGGAAAAGCGGATGCGGACACGGTCGCCCTCCCGCGCCAGAATGCGCCCCGCGCCATAGGTGCTGTGCTGCACCGGCGTGCCGGGGAGAAAGCTGTCTGCCGCAGTCTTTTTCTTTGACTTGCGCGGGATGCGGCGCTTCGGTCGGAACAGGAACTGCGAAAAGGCCGAGGACGTTTTTTCCGGCGGGAAGGTGAAGACGGCAAGCTCGTTGCGGGCGCGGGTCATGGCGACATAGAACAGCCGCCGCTCTTCGTCACGGTCGACGTCCTCGCCCTCCTTTGGAAACACGCCGTCGATGACGTCGAGCAGAAAGACCCGGTCATACTCCAGGCCCTTGCTCGAGTGCACTGTGGAGAGGATCAGGCCGCGCGCCTCGGACTTCGGCTGCCGCAGCAGGGCCTGCAGCTCGTCCAGACGCTCCAGCAGGCGCAGAGGATCCGGCTCCTGCGCACCCAGTGCTTCCAGAATTTCTGCGCGGCTCTTGTCGGCCCCGCATTGATCCAGATAGTCGCCATAGCCCATGAAGGCGACGATGCGGTAGACAGCGCGGTTGGCCTTCTCCGTCCGGAGGTTCTGCAGATGGGTCTGAAGCATACGGCACTGCCGCCGCGTATACGGGGAGACGTCGTCGTCCGCCACGGCCAGCAGAAGCGGCTCGGCCGTGGGATTGTGGGCCGCAGCCCGCTCGGCCACGGCCTTCGGGATCCCGGCACAGAATTTATAATAAATGCGGCGGAACAGCGCGCCGTCCCACGGGGACTGCGCAAAGCGGATGATATCCGTGATGTCCCGCACGATCCGGCTGGAGAAAAACGTGCCGTCCGTCTGCTTCGCCCGGTAGGGAACCCCGTTTCGCTCCAGAAGATCGATGAGCGGCAGGGCGGAGTCGTGGTCGCGGTACAGCACGGCGGTATTCTCCGGCAGATCGCGCGCGACCTCGAGCAGGTAGGTGTACTGCCGCTCGCGGCGGTTCAGCGGGATCTGGCGGATGGCCGCGCCGCCGGAGCGGACGGGCTGCATGTGCTTGTCCCGGCGGGAGGCGTTCTGGCGGATGAAGCGGTCGGCCGCCTCGACGATCTGCGGCGTGGAGCGGTAGTTCTGTTCGAGGAACAGGACCTTTGCGCCGGGGTGGTCCGCCTCAAAGTGCAGCAGCATATCCGGACAGGCGGCGCGGAAGCCGTAGATGCTCTGATCCTCGTCACCGACGAGAAACAGGTTCCCGCCTGCACCGGCCAGCAGCGAGACGATCGCATGCTGGATGCGCGAGGTATCCTGTGCCTCGTCCACGCAGAAGTAGTGATAGCGCGCCTGAAATTCGTGCAGGATCTCCGGGACCTGCCGCAGGATGCGCAGGGCATAGACCATCTGGTCGTCATAGTCCATCTGCCTGGCATTGCGCAGCGCCTGCTGATAGGCGCGGTAGAGCGCGGGGAAGCAGTCCAGCTCCTTCCACAGCAGGTCCAGCTCCTCCTTGCCCAGCATCTGATTTTTTGCATAGGCGATGAGCGTGCGGGCCTGCTTGAGCTCGGCGTCCGTCGGGTATTCGCCCTTGCACCGGAAATACAGCACGCGCAGCAGGGCGGTCTGCTCTGCTTCGCTCGAGAGCAGGGAAAAGGCGGTCCGTCCCATCCGCTGCTCATAGGCGCGGATGATGCGCGCAGAGACGCCGTTGATCGTGCGAAACTCCATCCGGCTGCCGAGCTCCTCACCGAACAGGGAAGAGAAGCGGCTTCGCATGTCGCGGGTGGCAGCGACGGTATAGGTCATGGTGAGGATCTCCTCCGGGCGGACGTTGCAGCACTGCACGAGATAGCCCAGCCGCGTCACGAGTACGGTCGTCTTGCCGCTGCCGGGGACGGCCAGCAGCAGGACGGCCCCCTCGACCGCTCCGACGGCTGCCCGCTGCTGCGCATTGAGCTGCAGACCGTGCGCGCGGAGGAAGCCCGCCAGCACTTCAGTAGAAGGCATGGACACGAAGGCGCTCCATGGCTTCAACGAGCCTGCTGTGCGGCAGGGCCAGATTCATCCGGATGGAGTCCGGCCACGCAAACGCCGCGCCGTCCTGCCAGATGACACCGGCACGCGCTCCGCGCTCCTCCAGTTCCCGCAGCGTCATATGGTGCTCCTGCAGCCATGCGGCACAGTCCAGAAACAGCATATAGGTTCCCTGCGGCTGCATGACCTGCACACCGGGGAAGTGAGCGGCGATGAAATCGCAGGCATAGCGGATGTTGTCCGCCAGCACGGGGCGCAGCTCGTCGAGCCACTGTGCGCCCTCGTCCGAATAGGCTCCGAGCAGGGCATGCAGCGAGAGCACGTTGCAGGAATTGTAATGGCTGAGGTCGCCCTGCCGCGTCACACGGTCGCGCAGCCATGGGTCGGGGATGATGTGGTACGAGCCGATGAGACCCGCCAGCGAGAACGTCTTGCTCGGGGCATAAAATGCGGCCGTGCGGCGGCGTGCATCGTCCGAGACGGAAAGCGTGGGAATGTGCCGATAGCCCGGCAGGATGAGATCGGACCAGATCTCGTCTGAGAGGACAAAGCAGTCGTTTGCAGCATAGACCTCCATGGCCTTTTCCAGCTCCCACCGCTCCCAGACGCGGCCCGTCGGGTTATGCGGCGAGCAGAGGATGGCTAGGCGGATGGAATGCTCCTTCAGGCGGCGGTCCATGTCCTCGTAATCCATGCGCCAGACACCGTTTTCATCGCGGCGCAGGGGAGAAAGCTCCGCTTTGCGGCCGAGATTATCCAGAACATGGGTAAAGCCGATATAGGCCGGGGCGTGCAGCAGCACGGCCTCTCCGGGGACGGTCAGGGCCTGCACGGCCGAGCTGACGCCGCCAAGCACGCCGTTTTCATAGCCGATGTCCGCGCGCTTCAGGCCGGTCAGGCCGTTGCGCGTCTCCTGCCAGCGGAGAATGCAGTCAAAATATTCATCCGGCATGGAAAAATAACCGAAGTTCGGAAAAGCGAGACGCTTATGCATCGCCTCGAGGATCGGCGGCGCGGTCGGGAAGCTCATGTCCGCGACCCACATGGGGATGCGCTGCGCCGGAGCAGGGCTCACGCCCCAGGGATCGATGTTTGCGGCAATGGAATCCGCGCCGGTGCGGTCGAGCACCGTGATAAAATCATATTTCATAGTCCCTCCTGCGGCAGCTCCGTTTTTCGGATATGCCGTTTGGTTTATCATACCGGAAAGACAGAAATTTGTCAACTCCGGCAGGGGAGCGCTTTGTGACAATGACAGGAACGACCGATTTTTATGCGGCAGATTCCAGCAAAATATACAAGTTTTTTCCGAAACGGGTGTTGACAAATTGCGCGGGCGTATACTACAATAGCCGCAAAGGAGTGATCTTGTGAAGGTTCGTGTGATCGATAAACCCTGCCTTTTCGCGGAAACCGTCTATCTTTTATACTATTATATAAATGGAATAGCATATACAAGAGACTATGAGCGTGTAAACCGAAAATTCGGCCGCTACTTGCTCGAGAAGGAGGATCAGGGCCTGCAGCTGGCGCAGGAGCTGGATCGTATCTCCGCAGCCGTCACGCAGACGCTCGACCCGCATCAGGCACGGCTGCGCTATTTTTTTGAAAAGCTGCCGGGAACGGATGAGAAGACCTGCTGCTGTCTTGCGCACACCATGCTCGTGGCCACGCCGCTCAACTGCACCGATATTGACTCGTTTGCCGCCGAGCTGCTGCGCATGTTCCGGTATATGTCGGGCATTGGCTTCAAGATCAACGACATGAACACCATGGGCCTCGTTCTGGAGCCGCTTGATCCGCAGGAGGAGCCGGAGCCGCCGCAGGTGCAGCTGGAACGGCTGCCATGCTCCATGGAGGCACGATGGGAGATCCTGCGCGTGCTGACGGAGTTTGAGACCTATCTGCGCGAGCTGACGGAGCTGCTCCGCCCGGTCGCCGAGCAGCTGGCGGCCGAAATGCAGGCATTGACCGAGCGGAATCGCGCGCAGCTGGCCATCTGGGAAAAGTACTTCCAGACGCACTCCGTCGACACGTTCCAGCAGGAGATGTTCCGCGCGTCGTATCTCTTCACGCAGGAGATGCAGCCGGATGAGGTCTGGATCGCGCTGTGGAACTTCAACATGGTCGGCTTCTGGACGGAGTGGTTCGAGAGCGGCGGCAAGACCGTGCGTATTGCCTATCTCGGCGCGAACCTCAGCTTTGAATTTGCGGCGGCACATCAGGTCCGGCCGGATGCCGAGACACTGTGCGCCATGATGCGCGCCTTGACCGGTAAGGACAAGCTGGAGATCCTGCGGCGCTGTGCCGCAGAGCCGTTTTCGGCGGCACAGCTTGCGGCCTCGATGAACCTGAACTCCGGCACGGTCTCCCGGAACGTCTACGGGCTTTACAAGCTCGGCTATCTGGAGACGCGCGGCGACGGTGAGCGCGTGAATTACATCACGCGGCCCGATGCGCTCGAGCGCCTGTTCCGCTGGGTACTGGAATACGTCAGCGAACAGAAGTAAGATATGGCCCGTTCGGTACCTGACCGGTGCCGGACGGGTATTTTTTACCAAATTTTTACGCCGTCAGGACTATACGACTATTTATGAGACAAATATTAAAAATAAATGCTTGCGATTTTCCTGTGTTTATGGTAACATTGGGTAAGAGCTGCAAAAATTGCAGCTTGCCGCCGCAATACTGCCGACTCGGCAGGAACGGCGGGCCCGCGTACCCGGCTCGGGTGCATCAAAAAGAAGGAGGAACAGAGATTATGAGAAGTAACGTTCGTCGGCTCTTTTCGCTGCTGCTGGCAGTCGCCCTGGTGCTCGGCCTGGGTCTGACCAGCGTCGCTGCGATCGAGAGCTCTCTCCTCACGCTTCAGGTCACATCCCAGCATGTGATCCGCGGCGATGAGGTCTGCGTCGCCGTGAACACGGAGGCAGACGGCGTCGTGGCAGACGGAAAGATGACCTTTGCCTACGACAGCAAGAGCCTGAAGTTCGTCGGCGCAGAGGCAGGCGAGGCCTGGCCCGCAGGCACGGAGCTCAGCCTGAAGGTCAACTCCGGCAAGAAGGACGCCGTCGTTGCGGCATTTGCCGGTGCGAAGGCTGCCAAGGCCGGCACCGTCCTGACCCTCAAGTTTGAGGCTCTGCAGGAATGCAGAACGCAGGTCGTCCTGCAGGGCGGCTACATCAGCGGCGCGAAGGATGCAAAGCTGCAGTCCACCGCTACGCTGCTCGTCGAGTGCCCGGCTTCCCGCTTTACGGACGTCGATCGGAACGAGTATTATCACGAGGGCATCGACTTCGTCGTCAGCCGCGGTTACATGATCGGCATGGGCGGCGCGAAGTTCCAGCCCGATACCGAGATGAGCCGCGCCATGCTCGTCACCGTGCTGTACCGCATCGCAGGGGAGCCCTCCGTCAAGGGCACTGCACCGTTCCGCGATGTCGAGAAGAACAGCTGGTACACGAACGCTGTCATCTGGGCTTATCAGAACAACGTCACCAACGGCGTGAGTGCAACGGAGTTTGCTCCGGAGGAAAATGTCACCCGTGAGCAGATGGTCGCGTTCTTTGCGCGCTATGCCAAGCTTGCCGGTGTCGACACCACGGCAAAGGGCGATCTGAAGGCCTTTGCAGATGCCTCCAGCGTCAGCGCCTATGCGGTCCCCGCAATGACGTGGGCCGTCAGCGTTGGCCTTATCAACGGCGTGGGCGAGAATAAGCTCGATCCCACCGGTAATTCCACCCGCGGTCAGGTGGCCACCGTCATCGTGCGGTATGCCACGCTGGTGCAGCACTGAGAAAGGGAGGAGCCGCAATGAAGAAAAGGATCCTGTCTCTGCTCCTTGCGCTGGCACTTGTTCTGACGGGCGTTCCCATGGCCTTTGCCACGGAGAGCGGCTTTGCAGACGGCAACGTCCCGGAGATCTCCACGGACGGCCCGGTGCAGCTCCCGAGCAGCAATATCGCTGAAGACCCGACTGTCGAGCCCGACGCGCAGCAGCCCGTTGAGGCTGGTGAGCCGAAGCTCGTGCAGAACGGCGAAGACCGCTTCTCCGCACAGCTTGCCGAGAGCGAGCCCAAGGCGGACGAGGTTGTCACGTTCATCGTCGTCATGCAGAAGAGCCCGCTGCTCGTGGCAGGCTTCACGAAGGACGACATCGCCACCCGCGCGCCGAAGGCTGTTGCCTATGAGGCTGCGCTCCGTCTCGAGCTCAATGCGCTCAAGGCAAACCTCACCCAGAAGTTCCGCAATGACGCACAGTTCGAGCTGGGTTACACCTACACCATCGCTACGACCGGCGTGGCCGTAAAGACGGAGTACGGCAATAAGGAAGCCCTCGAGGCGCTTCCCGGTGTGGATCATGTCTACGTCGCCCCGACGTTCTCCCTACCCGAGGAGGAGTCCACCCTGACGTCTGACGGTGAGCTGCAGCCCATGACCAGCAACGCCACCACCATGATCGGCGCCGATCAGCTCAATGCAACGGGCTTCACCGGCAAGGGCATGAAGGTCGCCATTCTGGACACCGGCATCGTGGTCGATCATCCGAACTTCGGCGCTCTGTCCGAGGATAAGCTCACCGAGAGCTCCCTGACGAAGGAAGGCGTCGATGCCATCTGGAACACGCTGAATGCGGGCCAGATGACGAGCCTGCGCAATCGCTCCTATTATAATAGCAAGCTTCCGTTCATCTTCAACTACTACACGCGTGATTTCGATGTTTCGCACGCAACGGCACAGCATGACCACGGCACGCATGTCGCCGGTATCACGGCTGCTAATAAGATCGAAGGCAGCAATGTCATCGGTGTTGCGCCGGATGCCCAGATCATCGTCATGCAGGTCTTCTCCGCGGGCGGCGGCGCCGGCTGGGACACCATCATGGCCGGTCTTGAGGACTGCGTCCGTCTGGATGTCGATGCCTGCAACCTCTCCCTCGGCGCGGCCGGCGGCTTCACGACCGGCGACATGAGCAAAACGCTCGAGCTGTTCGAGAGCACCGATATCGAGGTCCTGATCGCTGCGGGCAACGAAACGAACGCTGCATATCAGAACCGCACCGGATGGAATCTCTCCCGTTCCGGCAACCCCGATGACGGCGTCGTCGGTACCCCGAGTACGCTTTCTGCCGCTCTGTCCATTGCCTCCATCGACAACGACGGCGCAGAATCCCTGTACTTCACCGTGAACGGCCGCACCATCGGCTACAACGACACCGCAACGACGAACGCCACGAAGTTCCTGAGCAACTTCAAGGGCCAGTCTGTGGAGTTCGTTCCGATCGGCGGTTACGGCGAGGCGAGCGACTATGAGAATGTGGATGTCAGCGGTAAGATCGCCCTGGTTTCCCGCGGCTCCAGCTCCTTCCCCGACAAGCAGGCCGCTGCACAGGCTGCAGGTGCGATCGGCATCGTGGTCTACAACAATGCCTCCGGCATGCTCAACATGCAGATCAATGACGGCGGCGATAACATCCCCGCAGTCTTTGTTTCCAAGGCAGACGGCGAGTACATGAAGGCGCAGTTCGCCGAGGGCGTCAAGACCCTGACATGCTGCAACGGCGACCTCGTGCAGGTCAAGCGCGACCGCACCCTCAGCGACTTCTCCTCATGGGGCGTCACCCCGGACCTGAAGCTGAAGCCGGAGATCGCCGGTGTCGGCGGCAACATCTACTCCACCCGTGATCCGAGCATTGCAGGCTCCAACTACGGCCTTATGAGCGGTACGTCCATGGCGACCCCGCAGATCACCGGTGCGATGGCTGTTCTCATGCAGTATCTGCGCCAGAACTATCCGCAGTATCAGGAAGCAGAGCTCCGTCAGGTCGCTGCGAACCTCCTGATGAGCACGGCGGATCCCATCCTCGATTCCAACGGCCTCGAGGTCTCCCCGAGAGGCCAGGGCGCCGGTCTTGCCAACCTTGTCAAGGCAACAAGCTCCCTTGCCTATCTGTCCAACGCGCAGGCTTATGAGAACCGCGCCAAGGCGGAGCTGGGCGACGACGACGCCAAAAACGGTGTCTACACGTTCCCGTTCACTATCAACAACATGTCCGGTGAGAAGGATCTGACCTATACGTTCAATGCCTCCATTCTCACCGAAACTGTCGTGACCTACACCAACGGCACGTTCATCGGCCACGCTCCCTATGCGCTGGGCGCTTCCCTGACCGTGGCCGGTGCGACCGAGTCGAACATTATGAAGTATGACTTCAATGACGACGGCGAGATCACGACGGCCGACGCCCGCGTCCTGCTGCTGCACGTCACCGATGATGCTCCCATCACTGAGGACAATGTGCACTATGCCTATCTGGACGTCAATGGCGACGGCACCGTCAACAAGGACGATGTCGATGTCATCACGGCCTACTGCGCAGAGCTTGAGGTCGGCACCGATCTGACGGAGAATGCCGTCATTTCCGGCACGGAAGCGCTCGAGAGCGTCACCGTTCCGGCTGGCGAGTCCGTCACCCTGACTGCCACCATCACGCTGACCGCGGAAGACAAGGCCTATCTCGACGCATCCTTCGAGAACGGCATGTATGTCGAAGGCTTCCTTTATGTGAAGTCCGCCACGGATGACACGACCGACCTCGAGATGCCGTTCCTCGGCTTCTACGGCGACTGGTCTCAGGCTCCTGCGTTCGACTCTGCTGACGAAGACGAAGCCAGCCTGTATCCGCTCAGCATTTTCACGAACAATGCCGCCATCGGCACGAACCCGTACATCCGTACCGGCGCTTCCGGCGACGAGTACAATGCCTTCTCCTATGCCAACCCGCTTGCCGAGATCGACGTCGGCCTGCTCCGCAACCTGAAGAAGATCAACTTCCAGGTTAAGGATAAGGTCACGAACGAGGTCTACTTCGACCTGACCGGCGAGTATATGGCAAAGTCCTACTATAACTCCGGCTACGGCCAGATCATCCCGCTGTATGTTCTGGCAGAGGAAGGCGAGGTCTGGAACGGCCTTGACAAGAACGACAACAAGCTGCCCGACGGCACGACCGTCACCTACACTGCCAGTGCATGGCTTGATGACGGCGACGACGTGATGGACGATTCCTTCTCCTTTGATGTCACGCTGGACGACAAGGCTCCCGTTGTGGAGAATGAGGCGACCCTCCAGCAGGATCTCAAGATCGAGAACGGCAAGGTCCTTCTTCCGCTGAAGCTCAACGACAACCAGCACATCGCGGCCCTGATCTTCGTCAACAACGACGGCATCATTATGGGCAAGTACGAAGTCAAGAATGAGCCGGGCAAGACCTTTACCCAGGACTACGACATCACCGGCTTCGGCCCCGACTTCACCATCGTTGTGGCGGACTACGCCTGCAATGAGACGGAAATCGATGTCTCCCTCGACCTCGGCGCAATGGCCGATCAGAAGCCTGCCATGCAGAAGCTGAGCTCCGACCGCCTGTATGGCTGCGAGACGTTTGACCGCGCTGCCGTTGAAGGCGGCTGGTTCAGCGCCAACAAGGCAGACATGAGCGACTACCGCAACGAGACGTTCGACAGCTCGAACCGCTATTATTCTGCAGAGTACGTCAACGGCTACCTCGTGGCCCAGCGCGCAACGGACGGCGCGGTCGTGCTTGTTACCCCGTACAACACCTACTGGGGTTCTCAGACCCTCGTCACTCAGCCCGGCAAGGTCGGCGACAGCGGCTTCAAGGTCCTGTACGACATGGCACTCGACTATTCTGACAAGGGCAAGAGCGATTCGGATACGGTCAGCAACCACCTCTACGCTGTCGGCTGGAACTATGAAGGCGACCGCGACGGCGACGGCAAGGATGACGGAAGCAACGCTCTCTTCCAGATCAGCTTCTACTCCAACGGCTCCATCTCCCTTGAGAAGATCGCCGACATCACCGGCTCTGACGGTGAGATCCTGACCCTCGGCTGCACGACGGAAGGCCAGCTTTACGGCATTTCTACCGCCGGTAAGCTCTACAGCCTCGAGCGCGACGGCGTGTGCACCTACATCGGCACGACCGATTTCGTAAACTACGCCAACTACTCCGGCTGCAATGTCATCCAGTCCATGGGCTATGATCACAACACCGACACGATGTACTGGTATGCACACAGCCAGACGGCTGCAGGCAACACCTACATCAATGTCTGCATGACCTACAAGGTCGACCTTGCCACCGGCAAGTGCACAGAGGTCGGCACCTACGGCCCCGGCGGCCAGACGTCCCTGTTCGTTCCGACCGACAAGACGTCCGACCTGTTCACCATCGGCGTGGATCCGCAAGAGCGCTTCCAGCTTTCCCCGTATCAGCTTACCATGACGCAGGGCCAGCGCAAGCGCTTTGAGGTCGAGTGGAATCCGTGGAACGCTAAGGCAAGCGAACTGACCTGGGCCTCCGCGGACGAGACCATCGCCACCGTCACACAGCAGGGCTTCGTCACCGCCGTAGGCGAGGGCGAGACCGAGATCACCGCGACTGGCAAGGTCTGGGATCCTTGGCACTGGGATGAAGAAACCAGCTCCACCGTCCCGCAGTGGGTCGATTACACCGCGACCGCTACGGTCCGCGTCGTTGGCTCCGCAGAGGCCATCTACACCTATATTGTGGCGGACTACAAGAACGCCGCCAATGGCTTTACCTGGGTTACGTTCTCCGACAAAACGCCCACGCAGCTCACGCAGATCGCGAAGCAGAAGCTTACGGTCGTCGGCATCGACGGCGAGGAGAGCACGACCGATGCCATGTGGCAGGGTGCAGCCTACTACAACGGCTATGTCTACGCAGTCGTGAAGGAAGCCCGCGCTATGGATGACAGCACGTTCGGCGTCGGCACGTCCCTCTACCGCTTCAAGGTCAACAAGGGAGAGACCCCGGATAAGACCACGTTCGGCGATATCGAGTTCATCGGCTTCACCGCAGGCGTCGAGCTCGGCAACATGGGCTTCGATTACAACACCGGTCGTATGTACGCGGTCGATCTTACGAACGGCGGCCTCGCCATTGTCGACCTCGACACCGGCGCGATCGACCTGCTCGGCACCTACTCCGGCGAGATCGGCGGCCCGGCGATTACCCCCGCCATGACCGTCACTGCAGAGGGCTACATCATCGTCTCGGATATGTCCGGCAACCTCTACATGGTCGATGCCGACACCCTGAGCACGACGAAGCTCGGCTCCCTCGGTCAGGATACCTGGTACTATGCTTCTATGATGTATGACTACAACACTGGAAACATCTACTGGAACCCCTGCATGAATGCCGGTTCTTCTCCGCTGTGCCTCGTCCGCATCGACCCGCAGGAATGGGATCCCGACAAGCTCGAAGCGACGATCGTGAAGATCGGCAACGTCTCCACGAAGTCTGGCGTTGAGTCTACCGCAATGTTCACCATTCCGGAGAATGAGCCGGAGACGAAGCACATCCCCGTTGAGGGCATCGAGATTACGAACGGCGACAGTGTCACCGGCCTTGTCGGCGGCACGCTGCAGCTCGATACCGTCACGACCCCGGTCCGCCCGACTGTCCGTACTCGCACCTGGACCAGCAGCAACCCCGATGTGGTCACCGTTGACCGCTTTGGTGTTGCCACGTTCCACGGCGTCGGCACGGCGACTGTCACGGTCTCCATCACGAATAAGAACCCCGAGGTCGAGGGCGGCCCGTTCACGGACAGCATCGACGTCGCGGTCTACGCCTCCGCAGGCACGTTCCTCTCGTTCCTGAACGACGACCAGAACGGCGGCAGCGGCTACCATGACTTCTGGCTGCAGGTCCCGGACAACAACCTGAGCACCTGCCCGGTGACGACCTCTGCCATCGGTGCTTACTCCCTGCGCACCGGCGCTTACTATGACGGCTGTGTCTACGCCTACAACTCCAAGGGCGACTTCTACCGCTTCGATGCTTCGGATATTTCGTCCTACACGAACCTCGGCAGCGTCAACCTCGACGTGGAGACCGATCAGGTCACCGGCATGGCCATGGACTACACGACCGGCACCATGTACGGCCTGACGCTCAGCGGCAAGCTTGTGACGATCAACCTCGATAACGGCGCCGTCACCGAGATCGCGGCGACCTCCGAGAAGGTCACGGCTCTTGCAATCGACAAGAGAGGCGTCCTCTACGCAGCCGGAAGCACTGCCATCGGCGTGGAGGCGAAGCTCTACACCGTCGATCCGAAGACAGCTGCCTGCACCTTCGTCATGGATATCCCGGGCGCTCAGGTTGGCACCGGCAGCACCTACTACGGCAGCATGTCCTACAACGCACAGATGACCTATGACTTTGGCACGGATCGTCTGTACCTGCATGCAACGTATCACACGAAGCAGCTGGCCATGTGCAGCGGCATGTACATGTTCATGCTGGGCGAGGGCACGCCTGAGCTCGTGAACCTCGGCAAGATCTCCGTCCAGACCGCTCCCGGCCGTACGACGAAGCAGGGCGATGCCTATCTCGGCCTCCTGTGCTCCATCCCGACCGCAGAGCAGACACCTGTCGGCAAGGTCAATGGCATCCTGCTGAACAAGACTGTCGGCCGTCTGGCCCTTGGCGAGTCCTTCCAGCTTACCGGCAAGGTCCGCCCGTCCAACGCGGCGAACCAGGCCATCACCTGGAGCTCCTCCGATGAGAACGTCGCGAAGGTCGATGCAAACGGTCTGGTCACGTCCGTTGCCGCAGGCAACGTCGTCATCACCGCCACGAGCGTTGAGACCGGCGTTACTGCCACCTGCACGCTGACTGTGGTCGACATGACCGGCAAGCCTGTTTCCACGGCTTACACGGTCTCCGCCAAGCACGACGCCCTCTACAGCTTCAACCCCGAGCTGCCGGACTCCACGGCGACTGAGGTCGCGACCTTCAGCGGCGGCACGAACATCACGGGTCTTGCCTATGACTACGAAGGCGGCCTGTACTATGTCGTCAACGAAGGCGGCCTGCCCTACATCTACTACTACGACCTCACGTCGAAGCAGACCACGCTGAAGGGCCAGGTCTACACCTTCACCGATGCCAACGATCTCGCGTATGACCCGGTAAATAAGGTGCTGTATGTTGTCGCGGGCTTCTACCTGTTCCAGTTCAATCCGTCCCGTATGGATCCCACGCAGCTGAACTACTGGACGGCCTACCGCGATATGTCTGGCATGACGAACATCCCGTCTCCGCGTACCGTTGCCTGCAAGGACGGCAATGTCTATGTCCTCGCCAGAGGCTATGGCAATACCGAGCTCATCCGCGCGGATGTGGACCTCACCACATTCACGAAGCTTGCAGAGGTCGACCTCATGGTCGAAAACCGCCTCAACGAAATGGACTACGATCCGACGACCGGCCTGTTCTATGTGACCGACTCGGCGCATCGCCTCTACTCCTTCGATGAGACCGGCGCGATCACGCTGATCGACACCGTCGGCGGCGGTCTGGACCTCAACGGTCTGACTATCGCCCCCGCTGGAAAATAAGCAAATACCGGCCGCCCTGTCCCCCGGGACAGGGCGGCAAGACTATCAGAAAAGCCGAAAGGCTTTTCTGATAAAAGATTGCAGTCCATTGCGCGCACGAATCGCCCGCCTTTGACGGGCGATTCGCACACTTACGGACTGAGCTGTATTTTCTCCGACGTGCACGCCGCCGGAGAAAATGATCCCATTTTATTCGCCGCCTGCGGGCGGCGAACTCTGCGAGGCTATTTGATATGTTGCTGCCCGGTTGTCCCAATTTGCTCCCTTGCATTTTCACCTCCGGCGCGATAAAATGAAAGAAAAAACGGAGGCTAAATCGATGGAACCTGTTTCGCTGTTTTATGAAAAGCGCGCGCAGCTCCTGCTGAAGAATCTTCGCGCCCGGCATTTTGATGCATGCTACTGCCCGGATCGGGCTTCTGCGCTGGCTGCTGCGCTGCGGCTGATTCCGCACGATGCCCTCGTCGGCTGGGGCGGCGCACGTTCTGCGGACCAGATCGGCCTGCAGCAGGCCCTGCGGGACGGCCCGTGGCGCGTCATCGACCGCGAGAGCATGCAGACGGATGCCGAGCGGGAGCAGGCGGCCCACGACTGCCTCTCTGCCGATTTCTTCCTGACGGGCGCGAATGCCGTCAGCCTGACCGGCGAGCTTGTGAACATTGACGGGCGCGGCAACCGGGTCGCTGCCATTGTATTCGGCCCGCGCGAGGTGATCGTCGTTGCCGGGATGAACAAGGTCGTCGATACGCTCGACGAGGCCGTGCGCCGTGCCCGAACGATCGCTGCACCGAAGAATGAGCAGCGCTTCCTCGGCAAAACGCCGTGCGCGCAGACCGGCTGCTGCGCCGACTGCCATGGCGAGGAATGCATCTGCAACCAGATCCTGATTACGCGCAACTGCCGCCCCGCCGGGCGCATCCATGTCATCCTCGTCGGCGAGGAGCTTGGATTCTGAACAAAACAGGCGTAAAAAATCGGAGCCTCCGCTTTCAGAGCGGGGGCTCCGTGTTTTGCCAAGGGTCAGCCGTTTGCCACGTTGAACAGGGAATAGAACTGCTCACGGCGGGCCATCAGGGCGTCAAAGCTGCCGCGTTCGCAGATCTCACCGTTTTTCAGAACGAGAATTTCATCATATTTCCGCAGCAGCGGCTCCTCGAGCCGGTGTGTAACGACAATACGCGTCAGACCCTCAATGGCCAGAATGGCGGCACTGACGGAATAGGCCGTGGCGGCGTCCAGCGCTGCCGTGGCCTCGTCGATGAGCAGGACGGGCGTCTGCCGCAGCAGGCAGCGCGCGATGGAGATGCGCTGCCGCTCGCCGCCGGAGAGGCCGGAGCCGTTCTCACCGCAAATATAGTCCTCGCCACGCTCGGCCAAAAGGGGAGTCAGACCGGCCTTCTCCGTGGCCTGCTGCACGAGCTTCTCGTCAAAGTGGCGGAACATCGTGATATTGTTGCGGATGGTATCGTCGAAGATAAACACATTCTGCTGCACGACGGAAACAAGGCCGTAGAGCGATTCCGCTGCAATGCTGCGCAGCTCGCGCTGATCGAAGCGGATGCTGCCCTGATAGTCGTTGCTGCTGCCCATGAGCAGGTTCACGAGCGTGGACTTGCCGCTGCCGGATGTGCCGACGATGGCATAGCTTTTTCCGGCCTCAAAGCGGACGGAAACGTCGTTCAGGACGGGCGCACTCTCGTGATAGCCGTAGGTCAGATGGTCGATGGTGATGCCGTCGCGCAGGACCGGGTCCATCTGTTCGCCGCTCTCGCGGACGTTTTTTCCCACGGCGTCGGCCAGCTTGTCGATGAGGGCAACGGCGGCGCGGCGGTTGGCCAGAATGGGCGGCACGGAGCCGATGGGATCGACCACGAAGCTCATGAGCGGCAGGAATACGATGACAACGCCGGGCGTAACGCCCTGCTTCGTCACGGCAAGATACGCGCCGAACAGGAACACGCCGAGCTGGGCCACGATCCCGGCGCCGGTACCGAGCATGGTGATGACCTCCTCCATGCGGCGGCGACGGCCCTTCGTCTCCTCCAGTTCCTCGTTACGGCGGCAGAAGCGGGCAACGACCTCGGCCTCTGCCTTGAAGCTCTTGACAACGGAGAAGCCGGACAGGAGGTCTTTCGTCATGGCGACGAACGACTCGTTCTGCCGCGAGACCTCCGTCTCCATCCGCGCCAGCCTGTTGCCGCACAGGACAGAAACAGCCAGCGGCACGAGCGACAGCAGCAGGGCAAAACCGGTGAGCAGGGGACTGTAGAGCAGCATCATGACCAGGCCGCCCACAAAGGAGACGCTCTTTGTCAGAAGTGTAAAGATCTTCGCAAGGTAATTTGTCTCGATGCAGACGGCATCATTCGTCAGGGCGGAGATATAGCGGCTCGTATTCTCGTCCGAGAACGTGCTGATGCTTTTCTTCGTCAGCTCCGTGAAGGCGTATTCTTTATACTGCTTCATGGCGCGGCGCAGAAAGGCGGGGTAGGTATAGCATTGCACCACATAGATCGTTGTCACGCTTACCAGAACGCCGAGACACAGCCAGCACATGCGCACGAGCGGGGCAACGCTGTCGCCGGAGGCAATGTCGATGATCTGCTGCACGTTCTGGGCCGAGTGCGGCGTGACGCTGGTGG
>OLSP01001870.1_pt1 | contig 18203 bp, 20 predicted proteins | sample 1672941 | NCBI WGS metagenome assembly OLSP01 (sample SAMEA3136739, study PRJEB25190) | human gut metagenome | reverse complement strand
CGGACAGTTTGTAAAAGCTGGAAACATTCTTTACAGACAGCGCGGAACCAAGATTCACCCAGGTGAAAACGTAGGCTGCGGTAAAGACTATACTTTATTTGCACTTACAGACGGAGTCGTAAGATTCACAAGAAAAGGTCGCGATAAGAAACAGGTTTCTATCGTTCCTGTAGACGCAGAGTAATGAAATAGGTAAAAGGCTTCAAATCGATCCGGTTTGGAGCCTTTTTTTGGAATAGAGGTGTAATATGTTTGCAGATAGAGCAAGGATCATTATCCGCTCCGGTAAAGGCGGCGACGGACATGTAAGCTTCCGACGTGAGCTGTATGTACCCAATGGCGGGCCGGATGGCGGCGATGGTGGCCGTGGCGGTGATGTGATTTTTGAGATCGACGAGGGCCAGAATACTCTCGGAGACTACAGACACAGAAGAAAATATAAAGCTGAGGATGGCCAGGAAGGCGGTAAAAAACGCTGCCATGGTGCAGACGGTAAGGATGTGGTCCTGAAGGTTCCGGAAGGTACGGTGATCATGGATGCGGAATCCGGCAAGGTCATCGCGGATATGTCCGGTGAGAATCGCAGACAGGTCGTATTAAAAGGCGGTCGTGGTGGAAAAGGCAATCAGCACTATGCAACAGCTACCATGCAGGTACCGAAATATGCCCAGCCTGGACAGCCGGCTCAGGAACTTGAGGTTCTCCTTGAGCTTAAAGTGATCGCAGATGTCGGTCTGGTAGGATTTCCGAATGTTGGTAAATCTACTTTCCTTTCCCGTGTGACAAATGCACAGCCGAAGATCGCCAACTATCATTTTACAACATTGAGCCCTAATCTTGGAGTTGTAGATACTGATAACGGCGGCTTTGTTATCGCTGATATCCCGGGACTGATCGAGGGTGCATCAGAAGGTGTGGGACTTGGACATGAATTCCTCCGTCATATTGAGCGTACACGAGTTATCATCCACATTGTAGATGCCGCTTCCGTAGAAGGTCGTGATCCAGTGGAGGATATCCACAAGATCAATAAAGAACTGGAGGCCTACAATCCGGAAATTGCAGCAAGACCGCAGGTGATCGCAGCCAACAAGATTGATTGTATTTTTGATGATGGCGAAGAAAGCCCTATTGATCAACTGAAAGCAGAATTTGAGCCACAGGGTATTTCGGTTTATCCAATCTCAGCCGTTACCGGGCAGGGTGTCAGAGAACTCCTTTTCCATGTGAAAGAGCTTCTGGATAAGAGCCCGATGAAACCGGTAGTGTTTGAACAAGAATTCTTCCCGGAAGATGTTCTTGTAAATGAAAATCTTCCGTTTACTGTGGAGCGCAGCGAGGAAGATCCGGAAGTATTCCTTGTGGAAGGTCCTAAGATTGAAAAAATGCTTGGCTATACAAATCTGGATTCTGAGAAGGGATTTGCCTTCTTCCAGAAATTCCTGAAAGAGGGCGGTATCCTGGAGGAACTGGAAAAAGCCGGTATCCAGGAAGGCGATACGGTTCGTATGTATGGCTTTGATTTTGATTATTATAAATAAGAGGTATGACAATGACAAGTAAGCAGAGAGCATATTTAAAAGGCCTTGCCATGACAATGGATCCGATCCTTCAGCTTGGCAAGGGTGGTCTTACTCCTGAAAATACCGCTGCTGTTGAGGAAGCTCTTGCAGCAAGAGAGCTGATCAAGATCAGCGTTCTTCAGAACTGTCTGGAGGATCCACGTGAAATGGCACAGGTTCTTGCAGAGAGAACAAGATCTCAGGTAGTACAGGTGATCGGTAAAAAGATCGTTCTCTACAGAGAAGGTAAAAAGGACAAGAAAAAAATCATTCTTCCGTAATCTCGGGAGGTTATAAATGAGCAAAGCAACAAAAAAAATAGGAATCATGGGTGGTACTTTTGATCCCATTCATATGGGGCATTTGATCCTGGGAGAAAAAGCCTATGAACAGCTTGAGCTTGATAAAGTTTTGTTCATGCCCTGCGGAAATCCACCTCATAAACGGAACCGTAAGGGCAGAGCGACTGATGAACAGCGTGCGGAAATGGTCCGTCTTGCCATAGAGGATAATCCTCACTTTGAGCTGTCTCTGATCGAGATGCATGAGGAAGGCTATACGTATACTTACCGGACTCTGGAACAGCTGAATAAAGCGAATCCGGACACAGAGTATTATTTTATCATCGGTGCAGATTCGCTTTTTAATTTTGATACCTGGATGGAACCGGAACGCATTTGTCAGGAAGCAGTACTGGTAGTGGCAACCAGAGATCATACTCCATTGAAGGAACTTGATCAGCAGATGCAACTTCTGTCACAGAAGTATAACGGGAATTTTATTCGACTGGATACCATGAATATTGATGTTTCCAGTGAGCTGCTCCGTTCCTGGCATGAAAGCGGGCAGAGTCTCCGCTATTATGTTCCCAAGCCTGTGATTTCCTATATTGAGAAAAACGATATCTATAAAGGAAATGATTCAGATGGGAAAATATGATTTTATCAAGATAAAAAAGAAACTTTCCAAATATCTGGATGAGGCCAGATTTGAGCATACAATGGGGGTTATGTACACTTGTGCTGCGCTTGCCATGGTTTATGATTATGATCTGGAGGATGCACAGGCTGCAGGACTTCTTCATGACAGTGCAAAGTGTATTCCTAATAAAAAGAAACTGAAGCTGTGCAGCCAGCATGATATTCCGGTATCAGATTTTGAAAAGGATCATCCGTTTCTTCTTCATGCCAAACTGGGGGCTTATGTGGCCAGCAGTAAATATGATATTAAAGACGAAGAGATCCTGACAGCGATCACTTATCATACAACAGGAAGACCGGGAATGAGCCTTCTTGAGAAGATCGTATATATTTCAGACTATATTGAACCAATGCGTGACAAAGCTCCGAATCTTGCGAAGGTGCGAAAGATTGCTTTTGAAGATCTGGATGAGTGTATGTATGAGATTTTAAAGGATACACTGGAATATCTGGAGGAAAATCCCAAGGAAATCGACAGTACGACCAGGGATGCTTATGTTTATTATAAAGAACTCCATGACAGAAAAATGCAGGATGCAGCCAACAGACAGGAGGATTAAAATTCTATGAGTATCGAAAAAGAGATGGTCCGGATCGCCTGCAAGGCACTGGATGATAAAAAAGCAAAGGATATCAAGATCATTGATATCCATGAGGTTTCCGTGATCGCAGATTATTTTGTGATCGCAAGTGCTTCCAACCAGAATCAGGTACAGGCAATGGTTGACAATGCAGATGAAATGCTTGGCCGTGCCGGATATGAAGCAAAACAGATCGAGGGAACCAGAAACTCCAGCTGGGTCCTCATGGATTACGGTGATATGATCATCCATATCTTTGATGAGGAAAACAGACTTTTCTACGATCTTGAGAGGATTTGGAGAGACGGCAAGATTCTTGATGCGGAAGAATTTCTTGGTGAGAATGAGTAAAATTTGTTATATTAGTTTACTGTAAAAATATTATGTAAACTAAATAAGAAGAAATCAAAAAGCAGAAGTTTTCTGCTGAAAAAGAAAAGAGAGATATCTTTGTGGGGCTGTACAGCTACCTTAAAGATATCTCTCTTTTTAGATCACATTACATTGGGTGGGATCTGTTGTTTATATTTTTATGAAAAGAAACGAAATACACCAAATACTTTGCCGAGGATCTGCAGATTACCGGTGATGATGATCGGTTCCATATTGTCGTTCTCCGGCTGAAGGCGATAATAACCATTTTCTTTGTAGAAAGTCTTAACTGTTGCAGAATCATCGATCAGAGCAACTACCATGTCGCCGTTTTCTGCTGTTGCCTGCTGCTTTACAAGAACCTGATCTCCATCAAAAATACCTGCATTGATCATACTGTCGCCTTTGACAGTCAGCATGAAACTTTGTTCATTAGGCATATATTCAGCTGGGATCGGAAAGTAAGCATCGATATTTTCCACTGCCAGGATCGGCTGTCCGGCAGCAACAGTGCCTACAAGAGGAACATTGACAACCTCGCGGCGGACCAGATTGAAATTATCATCAATGATCTCGATCGCACGGGGCTTGGTGGCATCTCTGCGGATATATCCGTTTTTTTCCAGAGCTTCCAGATGGGAGTGAACGGAAGATGTGGATTTCAGGTTTACTGCTTCACAGATTTCACGGACGGAGGGCGGAAAACCTCTGTTAAGGATCTCATTTTTCATATAATCCAGTATTTCCTGCTGCTTTTTACTGATTCTGCCATATGTCATGTGTACTTACCTCCCTGGGTTGATTTTATCTGCTGTCGACCATAATATGACAGCATCACGAAATTATATTTTGAATAGTATAACATACTTTTGAAAAAATGGCAAACGGATATTCGGAAAGTATGTTCGCACGTTTTAAAGCTTGTATTCATTTAAATAAAATGTTACAATAAAACGAACTTTAAGAGATGAACGATGTAAAGGAGGCATTCATTTGCCGGATAATAAAGTACATTCCGGAAAAACTCCGGGATTCTTAGCAAAGCTTCGTAAAATTTTTGGTCTGAACATTGGAACTGTAATGTTCGGAGCAATTTTTATCTATATGATCTTTAGTGTGATTCTTTATCTTACAGCTTCTCATATGGAATCTTATCAGGTTCCCTCCGGTCCGTTATCCATGAATGAGACATACACAGGGCTGGCGATCATGACAGAGAACGTAGTGCAGGCAGATGCGGGCGGTTACGTTACATATTACGCAAGGGAAGGTACCAAGATCAATGCCAACGGTGCTGTCTACAGCCTGAACAGTTCAAGATCTGCAGACAATGTAACCTCTCTGAGCAGAGAGGAACTGGCGGATATACGCAGTAATATGCAAAGCTTTTCCAAAGGATTTGATCCCAGCAAATTCAACAGTGCCTATAGTTTTAAATATCAGCTCAATGGAAGCATCCTTCAGTATGCTTCAGACAGTTCGGGAGCTTCTTCTGCAAGCACGACGTCTGAAGATGGAGAGGAAGCCACAGTTACAACAATAGTTTCCAGTGATCCGAATATCCGCCGTGCGCAGACAGACGGGATCATCCTGTATTCTACAGATGGCTACGAAACCAAAACCGTTGATAATGTCACAGCTGCTGATTTTGATCAGAATTCCTATCAGGAAACGGATCTGAAAACAGATGGACAGATAAAGGCCGGAGATGATATTTATACGATCATTACAGATGAACGCTGGAGTCTTTTGATTCCTTTAAGTGAGAAGCAGGCTGCTAATCTGAAGGAGCGTACATCGATCCGTGTCAAGTTCCTGAAAGATGATCTGACGCAGACAGGAGACTTTTCGATCATGGAGATCGATGGGGCTAAATACGGTAAGATTGATTTTAATAAGGGACTGATCCGATATGCGTCAGACCGGTTTCTGGAAATAGAACTTGTCACGAACAATGTGACAGGTTTAAAGATCCCGTTATCTTCTATCGTAACGAAGGAGTTTTATGCAATACCTTCCAAATATCTTACGACGGATGATGAAACACAGCAATCCGGATTTATGCTTTCCGGAAGAAATAAAAAAGGCGACAGTACGACAACCTTTGTCAGTGCCGGTATCTATGGCCGTGATGAGATCACAGACAAAGAAACACAGGAAACAAGCTATATTTATTACGTAGACAAGAATAAATTTAAAGAAGGCGATGCTCTTGTTGAGCCGGATAGTGGAGAGAAGTTTATCATCGGAGATACAGAAGTTCTGGAGGGAGTTTTCTGTGTCAATCAGGGATATGCGGTATTCCGCCGGATCGAGATCCTGAATGAAAATGAGGAATATGCGGTTGTATCAAAGGAAACCTATAATGGGCTTGTCCGATATGACCGTATTGTGAAAAATGCAGATAAAGTAAGTGAACAGGATATACTTTACTAATTAAAGGAGGATTTATATCATGGTAGCGGAAAATTTGGCACAGGTGCAGAAAAATATTAATGAATCCTGCAATAAAATTAACAGAGATCCGAATGAAGTCACACTGATCGCAGTAAGCAAAACCAAACCGGTGGAAATGCTGAAGGAGGCTTATGATGCCGGAGCACGTGTCTTTGGAGAGAACAAAGTGCAGGAGATCGTGGATAAATATGATCAGATGCCTTCAGATGTCAAATGGCATATGATCGGACATCTTCAGCGTAATAAAGTAAAATATATTGTGGATAAAGTTGCAATGATCCATTCTGTAGATTCGCTTCGCTTGGCCGAGACGATTGAAAAAGAAGCAGCGAAAAAAGCGGTTATTGTTCCGATCCTTATAGAAGTAAATGTAGCGCAGGAAGAAAGTAAATTTGGTCTGAAACCGGAAGAAGTTTTACCGCTTATAGAACAGATCGCAGATTTTTCACACATTCGGATAAAGGGGCTCATGACAATTGCTCCCTATGTTGATAATGCAGAGGAAAATCGCGAAATTTTCCGTGAACTTAAGAAATTAAGTGTTGACATTGCTGCTAAAAACATTAATAATGTTACTATGAGTGTTCTGAGTATGGGAATGACCGGAGATTACATGGTTGCCGTGCAGGAGGGCGCTACGATGGTGCGTGTAGGCACTGGTATTTTTGGGGCAAGAAATTACGCATTATAAGACTAATAAGATTGGAGATTTAAAATGGGCGTTTTAGACAAGTTTTTAGATGCCATCAAACTGAACGACGATTATGACGATGACGAATTGTTAGATGATAGCCTTCTTGAGGATGAGGACGATTATGATGACGATTTCCTCGATGAAGATGATGATATGGAAGAGAAACCAAAGAAGAAATTTTTTGAGAAATTTTCCAAGAAAAAAAATGACGAGGAAGAGGATTTTCTGGAGGATGAGCCGGAAGATGAAACGGTTAAGGCACCTGTTGCTAAGTCATCTGCAAAGACAGCTGCAGCCAAGGCCCCGGCAAGGCAGGAACGTATTTCCAGACCGGCACCTTCTTCCAAGATCACCCCAATGCGTACAAGCAAGCGTTCTTCCCAGGCTGCAAATATGGAAGTTTGTGTGATCAAGCCTACAACCATGGAGGAAGCAAGAGAAATTGCGGATACACTGGTCGATAATTCTACCGTGATCCTGAATCTTGAAGGAATCGATGTGGAGCTTGCACAGAGGATCATCGATTTTACTTCCGGTGCATGTTATTCACTTGGAGGAAGCCTTCAGCAGGTATCCAGCTATATTTTTGTACTTGGACCATATAATGTAGATATTACAGGTGATCTTCAGAATATCCTTGGCGGTTCTGTGCCGTCTGTTAGAGTGGGTTATTAACCTCATGGATAAAGAAGAACTTTTTGTTAAGAGAATCCGTGAACTGGCAAATCTGGCCTATCAGAGAGATATTACCACATTTACGGATTTTCTTAATTTAAATGAACGGAATATTTTAAACAGTCAGAATTTTCATAAGCTGGGTGTTACAGCGGAAGGTTTTGGCGGATATGAGAATGCAGAGCGTCAGATGGTAGCCTTTCACCCTGATGCTCTTGCTTTTACATGGGATTATCCCATTGATTGTATCCGGCTTGAGCCAAAAGCAGTGAAATTTTCAGAAGATCTGACACATCGGGATTATTTGGGAGCGATCCTGAATCTTGGGGTTGACAGGAGTGTTGTTGGGGATATTCTTATAGAAGATCATACTGCGAGCTTTTTCTGTCTGCGTCAGATGACAGATTTTTTTCTGGAGAATCTGTGTCGTGTAAGACATACCACAGTTGTGGCGTCGAAGATAGAAGATCCGGGTGATCTTCCGAGGCCGGAACTGAAACCAGTTAGTGGAACCTGTGCGTCCGTACGCCTGGATTCTCTGATCGCACTGGCTTTTGGGACTTCCAGAAGCAGTATTGTGCATTGTATTGACGAAGGGCTTGTTTTTGTAAATGGAAAACTGATCACATCCAATGGTTATGAGCCCAAAGAGGGAGACATCATATCCGTTCGGAAAAAGGGACGTTTTATTTATGATGGGGTATCCCGTCAGACAAAAAAAGGACGTCTTGGGGTACGGATTCTGCTTTATATCTGAACAGCTAGGAGGAAAACGCAATGACAGCATCAAAATTACTTGTAAAACGAGAAGGTGATTTTCATTATCCCATCTGTTTTGAAGAAGATTTTTCTAATCTGGCACAGGTTATGAAGGAAGAAGGACTTGTTGACAGAAAAATCTGCATTGTAACAGATTCTAATGTGGGACCACTGTATGAAGAATCTGTAAAACAGGTTTTAAGTGAGGTAAGTTCCGATATTTCTGTGTTCACCTTTGAGGCAGGAGAAAAAAACAAAAACCTTAATACCGTTTCGGCATTGTATCAGGCCCTGATCCAAAATGGTCTTGACCGAAAAAGTCTGCTTGTTGCATTAGGCGGTGGTGTGGTAGGGGACCTTACCGGATTTGGCGCGGCAACTTATCTCAGGGGGATTGACTTCATTCAGGTACCGACAACACTGCTTGCACAGGTAGACAGCAGCGTTGGCGGAAAAACCGGCGTAGATTTTCAGCAGTACAAAAACATGGTAGGAGCTTTTCACCAGCCACGTCTTGTATATATGAATCTAAGCACTCTTTCTTCGCTTCCGGCAGAACAGTTTGCCTGCGGAATGGGTGAGATTTTAAAAACAGGATTGATCTGTGATGGAGATTTTTTCCGCTATGTATGCTGTGAGCAGAAAGGGATCAAAAAGCTGGATATGGAACAGATTGCCAGAATGGTACGCAGATGCTGTGAGATCAAAGCAGGCGTTGTGGAGCGTGATCCTAAGGAACAGGGAGAGCGTGCGCTTCTTAACCTGGGACATACTGTGGGGCATGCAGTAGAAAAACTTAAGAATTTCACCCTGCTCCACGGACAGTGTGTGGGAGTCGGACTGGTAGCTGCGGCATATCTTTCCATGAAACGAGGACTTCTGACCAAAGAAGAATATCAGGAAATCTGCCAGGGATGTTCGGATTACGATCTTCCGGTGCATGTAGATGGTCTTATTCCGGAAGAAGTTCTTTCCGCAACAAAGAAAGACAAAAAAATGGAACAGGGACATATCAGGTTTATCCTGATGGATGGTATCGGAAAAAGCTTTATCGACAAAACAGTTACCGATGAAGAAATGCTTTCCTGTATTCAGGAGATAACTCTATGATCAGTCGTGTTAACCATCATCAGAAAATGTCTTTTAGTAAGTGTATGTCGGGGGACATTTTTTTGCTGATCTTACTCGTGGCTGCGGATCAGGGAGCAAAATGGCTGTCATATCTGTATCTGAAAGGACAACCATCGGTTTCGCTGATTCCCGGCGTACTTGAACTTCATTATCTCTATCCGGAAAACAGGGGAATTGCGTTTGGAATGTTTCAGGGAAGTGTACTCTTTTTTGCCATTGTGAGTGTACTGTTTCTGGGAGTGATCCTCTATGCATGGATCCGTATTCCGAAAGAGCGGTTTTATCTGCCGTTGCTCACCATTGCTACAGTACTTGCAGCTGGTGCACTGGGAAATTTTATCGATCGTTTTTTCAGAGGATATGTGATCGATTTTATCTATTTCTCCCTGATCGATTTTCCGGTATTTAATCTTGCGGATGTTTATGTGGTTGTAAGTGGAATTTTTCTGATCCTGTTTGTATGCACGAAATACAGAGATGATGATTTTGCGTTTCTGAATATCAAACAGTGATCCGGGCAGAGAGATATATCATGTATCTGTCTGTTCTTGTAGGAGATATAAATGGAAATATATGATTATACAGTAGAAAAAGAAGAATCAGGTATACGAATCGACCGCTATCTTGCTGAGAAAGACAGCGGTCTTTCCAGGTCTTTCCTTCAGAAACTTCTGAAAGAAGGACAGATTACCGTGGGAGAGAAGGCTGCCAAATCTAATTATAAGGTCCGTGAAAATGACAGGATCCATCTGGAGATCCCGGATTCCAGTGAGCCGGATATCGTTCCGGAGGATATTCCGCTGGATATTCTTTACGAGGATGAAGATGTACTGATCGTTAATAAGCCCAAAGGGATGGTTGTACATCCTGCAGCCGGGCATTATCAGGGAACATTGGTCAATGCAGTTATGGCACATTGTGGTGACAGCCTTTCCGGTATTAACGGAGTGATGCGGCCTGGAATTGTCCACAGAATTGATAAGGATACCACCGGGGCATTGTTGGTATGCAAAAATGATATTGCTCACCGGGATCTGGCAGAACAGCTGAAATGTCACAGTATCCGCAGACGCTACCGGGCAGTTGTGCAGGGAAATCTGAAAGAGGATGAGGGAACCATAGAGGGACCTATTGGACGGCATCCGACAGATCGTAAAAAAATGGCCATCAATCATAAAAATGGTAAAGACGCAATAACACATTACAAAGTGCTGGAACGTTTTGGCGAGGCCACGTATGTGGAATGTCGTCTTGAAACAGGCCGTACCCACCAGATCCGTGTGCACATGGCCAGTATCGGACATCCGCTTCTTGGGGACACGGTGTATGGTTCATCCAGAAATCCCTATCATCTGGAGGGACAGGCACTTCATGCAATGATCCTTGGATTTGTTCATCCACGTACCGGGGAATATATGGAATTTACAGCCCCACTTCCGGAATATTTTGTTAAATTGCTGACAAAATTGCGAAAATAGCTGGAAAACTTGTGAAATATAGTGTATAATAACTATATTAAAGAGGAAGCGGAGTTAATATTTGCAAATTCGCTGAATCTGAGCAGAAAGGATGTGGCTGTTATGAGTAACAATACAACAAGTTCTATTATTACTATCGGTCGTAAATATGGCAGCGCCGGAAGACAGATCGGCCAGGAAGTTGCTAAATATTTTGGAATCAAATGCTATGATAAAGAGCTGCTGGAGCACGCAGCCAATGACAGTGGGATCTGCAAGGAGCTGTTTGAGCATCATGATGAGAAGCCAACAAACAGTTTTCTTTATTCTCTTGTAATGGATACTTATTCATTTGGGTATTCCTCAGCCGGATTTACAGACATGCCTATGAACCATAAGATTTTTCTTGCACAGTTTGAGGCAATCAAGAAGCTGGCTTCAGAAGGTCCCTGTGTAATGGTCGGCAGATGTGCGGATTATGCACTTGCAGATAATCCGGATTGTTTCAGTGTATTTGTTCATGCAAACCTTGACTGGCGTATCAACCGTATTGCTCAGAAATACAATAAAAATGCCAAAGAGGCCAAGGACATGATCAACAAAACAGACAAAAGCCGTTCCAGCTACTATAATTATTATACCAACAAGAAATGGGGATCTGCGGACAGCTATAATCTTTGTCTGGATAGCAGCAAGCTTGGCATTGATGGAACTGCGAAGGCAATTATCGAAGCCATTCACATTTATGACAGCCTGAAAAAATAAACATCAGATTTTTAGGCACCCTGCCATTTTATGGCGGGGTGTTTTCTGTATCAGCGCGATACCCTGAAGTCGGAATTTATCTTTGCAGGTTATTGGAAAATAATGTTTATGTTTTTTTTAGACACAAACCAGAGATGCTATGTTATAATCACCTGGTGGAGGAAATTACTATGAAAATTCGTTGGAACCATCGTTATGTGCAGTTAGGTGTGACTGCATTTCTGGTTATTGCTGCCAGTATTTTATTTTATTACGGGATTTTCCATATGAAATCTCTGATCACCGGAATTAAAACATTTTTCGGTATTATGGCGCCGATCATTTATGGAGCTGCCATAGCATATCTGCTAACCCCCATTGTTAATTTTCTGGAGCGGAAGATCATTTTTCCGATTTTTGAAAAAAGGAATAAAATACTTCAGAAAAAGGGGAGGAAAGTAGTACGCTGGATCTGTGTGATCCTTTCTGAATTTCTTATGTTTCTGGTCATTTATGCCCTTGTCATGATGATCCTTCCTCAATTGATTCGAAGCATCATGAATATTATTTACAGTTTTCCTCATTATGTAAGTGTAGTGGAAAACTGGTTAAATTCCGTCGTGGAAAAGGGATGGAAACTGAATCCGGATATGATCAGCCAGATCAATCAGTATTCCAGCAGATTACAGGAGTATCTGACAAATACGATCCTTCCCCAGATGCAGTTTATGATGAAAAATATATCCGCAAGCTTTCTGGATCTTCTTGTTTTTTTGAAGAATTTCCTTATTGGAGCGATCGTATCTCTTTATATACTGGCGGATAAAGAGGGATTTGTTGCCAAGGCAAAAATGGCTGTTTATGCAGTTCTTCCAACCAAATGGGCAACCTTTCTTGTTCATTCCATGCGTTTTACGCATAAAACCTTTGGTGGATTTATCAGCGGAAAGATCCTGGATTCCGCAATTATCGGTGTATTGTGTTATGTTGGAACATCGATCATCGGAACCCCATATGCGATTCTGGTCAGTGTGATCGTCGGTGTTACAAATGTTATTCCGTTTTTCGGGCCATATCTGGGAGCAGTTCCGTGTTTTCTTCTTATTTTGCTGGTAGATCCCATTCAGAGCTTGTATTTCCTGATCTTTATTCTGATCCTTCAGCAGTTTGACGGAAATATCCTTGGACCAAAGATCCTGGGTGAGTCGACCGGATTGTCCAGCTTTATGGTTATTGTTGCAATCATGGTCGGTGGTGGTTTATTTGGAGTTCCGGGAATGATCGTTGGAGTTCCGGTATTTGCTGTGCTGAATGCTGCTGTATGGAAGCTGATCGGACGTAGTCTTGATGAAAAAGATATGTCTGCAGATGCTGAGTTTTATAGAGATATTGATTGTGTAGACCCCGTTTCCGGAAAGGTCCTGCCAATGCCAGTGAAAAAATCCGTATCAAAAGCACAGGAAGTTACAGTAAAAGCGGAAAAAAACAGAATCTGGTCCGGGGCTTGGGATGAAATTAAACGAATGTTTACATTTTTAGTTAAATTTATTCAGGCGAAATATATAGGCTTTCGATTGAAGCAGAAAAACAGACGGAGACGGAGGAAGAACAGGTTATGAAATTTGTAATTCAGCGTGTAAATCATGCAGAAGTCAAAGTAGACGGAGAAATTGTCGGAAAAATCGGAAAAGGGTTTCTTGTTCTGATCGGCGTTGGCCGTGAGGACACCAAAGAGGATGCAGACTGGTATCTGAAAAAGCTTCTGGGACTTCGTATTTTTGAGGATGAAAATGGAAAGACCAATTTGTCCCTGGCAGATGTAAACGGGGAATTGCTTTTGGTTTCACAGTTTACCTTATATGCAAACTGCCGTAAGGGAAACCGTCCAAGCTTTATAGAAGCCGGTGCACCGGATGAAGCAAATAAATTATATGAATATATTATTTCGGAAGCCAGTAAACAGGTTCCGGTTGTAGAACATGGAATTTTTGGTGCAGATATGAAAGTATCTTTGGAAAATGACGGACCGTTTACCGTTATTTTTGATGAAAGCCTCAGAGGGTAACGACAAATAATAATAAAAAGTGCTTCCATAAGGAGGCACTTTATTTACTTGAAAATTTATCAAAAACAGGCAATTTTGCAGGAAGTAGCTGTTTATACTACCTATCTATTTGAAAAACTCGGGTTTGTCGTATAGATATAGACGAGTGTAAAACCACTTCTTTTAACAGGTGTTTCAGGTATTTCCTGCAAATTTATATATTAAGGAGTTTTTATGGATAACAAAATTACTTACCACGAACAAAATGACATTGACAATACTTTAAAACTCCGTGAGGTTTTAAAAACGCTTCCGCCATTTTGCAGGGATTATTTCCGGGCTATTGATGCAACGACTACAACCAAGACCAGAATTTCCTATGCATATGACATTCGTATATTTTTCCAGTTTTTACTGGAGCAAAATCCAATGTTCAAAGACAAAACCATGTCGGATTTCACAGTTGATGTTCTGGATCAGGTCAAGGCTGTTGATCTTGAGGAATATGAAGAATTTCTCAAAGTTTATAAATCCGCGGACTCTTCCAAAACGGAAACAAATGGTGAACGTGGCGTCAAACGTAAAATTTCTGCTTTAAGAAGTTTTTATGCTTACTATTATAAACATGAAATGATCACCACCAACCCGTCTGTTCTGATCGATGTGCCCAAGATCCATGATAAGAATATTATTCGTCTGGATACAGATGAGGTTGCCATGCTGCTGGATTATATTGAGCATTGCGGAGATACGCTGACCGGGCAGAAACGGATGTACCATGAAAAAACGAAGGACAGAGATCTTGCTATTGTTACTCTCCTTCTTGGTACCGGGATCCGAGTATCGGAATGTGTCGGACTGGATGTTGAGGATGTAGACTTCAAAAACAATGGAATCAAAGTTACCCGAAAAGGCGGAAATGAAATGGTTGTATACTTTGGTCCTGAAGTAGAAAAAGCATTGAAGAAATATCTGGAAGTCAGGGAGAATATTACGCCTCTGGCAGGCCATGAGCACGCTCTCTTCTATTCTACCCAACGTCGCCGGATCGGTGTTCAGGCTATCGAGAATCTGGTTAAAAAATATGCCAGGGAGATCACAACTACAAAAAAGATCACCCCGCATAAGCTTCGCAGCACCTATGGTACTGCCCTGTACCAGGAAACCGGTGATATTTACCTTGTAGCGGATGTTTTGGGTCATAAGGATGTCAATACTACTAAGAAGCATTATGCGGCTCTGGATGATGCCAGACGGCGTCAGGCGGCCAAGGCGGTACGTCTTCGCGAGGACTGATGAATAATGGGACTGCGGAGCAACTGATTCGTTTGACATGCATTGCATATAAATATAGAGACAGTTAGTTCACATAATATAAATTATGTAAATCAACTGCCTCTATATATTTAATCAGATCAAGAAAATCTCAAATTCCCTGTAGGGTTCAAAAAACCTTAAGCAGTGATTATGGACATCTGTATTATATCCATGACCCAAAATCAAAATCCGTACTTAACTTATTTATCAAAATCTGTCTCGAATACACCCTCCGGAGTACGCATGGTAAGAACACCCAGATTAAATTCACTGTCCATAATTGAGATATGATATTCAAAGATCACATCATCATCAAATTTGGAAAGCAGCACATAGCTTCCATTCTCTTTCCCATCGATCTGATCGCAGATGTCGTCGTAAACGTCCTCTCCGGAAATCTTTCGCGGGTATCCGCTTGCTTTGATCTTCTCTTCGATCGCTTTATATAATTCTTCCATACTTTATCCCATATCCTTTCTGATATTAATTTGCTGATAAACCAGATATGTTTTTATCATACCAGATTTATCGGCAAAAATCAGCAAATATTTGGTTGTTTCTGATAAAGTTTCAGATAGAGATACCGATTATAGGATTTGCTGCATATGAAGGATTTTATTTCTTTTCGTAAAGGAATTCTTCCGGCAAAGTTACTTTGAAATCTTTTGCAAGAGCACGGAAGTCATTCGGTGTGATGGTCTGCAGTTTCTGCGGAGCCATGGATAAGATCTTAACCAGGATCTCTGCGGATTTTTCAACGGTATGAAGAAGTCCGAAGGTCAGGTCAAAATCCTCGCCTGAGCAGAACATACCATGATGCGCCCAGATAACCACATCATATTTTTTCATCAGTTCAGCGGTTTTGATCGCGATTTCTCTTCCACCTGGAACCATCCATCCGATAACTCCCACACCATCCGGAAATACTACCGGACACTCTGTTGCAGATTCCCAGAGTTCACGGGTGAATACTTTGTCATCCAGAGGAAGAACAAAGGTAAGTGCAATGGTATTGGTGGTATGTGCATGGTAAATAACACGATGTTTACCGTTGGTAAGCTTTTTCTTTACTTCATGGTTCATCAGATGAGTTGGGAGCTCGCTGGTCGGTCTTCCTCCCTCTACAAGACCCCAGCGGATACGGTAATTTGTTCCTGTCTCGTCAAGCTCAATGATCGCAAGACATACTTCCGGGTCAACGATGATATTACGGAAGTATTTTCCGCTTCCTGTTACCAGGAAAAACTCTCTGGCAAGTCCCGGAACCTCAACACCGATAGGGGTCCATTCTCCTGGCGCGTTCAGTCGTGGACGGATCATCTCTACTTCTTCTGCTTTCAGACGATAACTTAAGTTTCCACCGTTTCTCTCGTGCCATCCCTGCTGATATCCATCGTCTGCCATTTTGATAAAGCCCTGTACGAATTTAGATTCAAGAATTTTCATAATATATTTCCTCCGTGTTTAAATGTGGTTTATTGTTGGGTTTGCGATTGCTTCAATATGCTTTCTTGTTGTTTGTGACTTTATTATATGCCCGATTATGTGGATTTGTAAAGAGCTTTTTTGAAAAAATATCAATAAATCCACATGTAAAATGCAAAAAATCTTGTAAACATTCAATAAACCACATAAAAATAAACATAAAGCAACAAAAAACACGAGTGGTCAATAGTAATGACATGTACATTGAATGTGGTTTGATGTTGCTTTGTGATGTGGGATTTATAGTATGGTAGATAAACTTGGAACGCCGAAGAATTGTAAGAAAAGAAAAAACAGGAACATTTCCGTATTCTGTACCTTAGATACTCACACGAAAATATTCCTGCTGGTTTAAAAAAGATTTTTATTTAATTTTTTCGGAAGCATACTGAGATAAGAAGTCTGTACAGTGTCCGACATGTGATATCCCAATATGGCAAGCAGATCTTCCATTTTGGATAAAATTTCTTTCCGCTCACTTTCCTGCTCTGCGATCACCTCAAGCTCCAAAAAGTCTCCAAGTCCCTCTACCTGATCCAGACAGGCGGTAAATCTGCCACATTTCATATACTTTCGCGTTTTCATGACAGACGCTACCGGAGAAAAATCCAAATGGATGAGAATATTTTTAAGCACTTCTGCATCGGATACTTCTGTTTCCAGTTCCATTCGGGACATGGAGATTTTATCTAGTTTGGGTCCCTTAAAATTAATCTGAGTCTTAGAAATACCGGATCTGCAGTCTGTGCTTGTTCGGATACGCAGTGCTTCATCACGTTTTTTTACATCATGATAGACACTGTTAAAATAGGTATCTTTTTCCTGGATCTGTGCTGTCTCCTGAAATCCCTGATCTGTCAGAAATTTCAGGGTTTCCTTAAGATTCTTTAATGGAAGCTTGATCTCAATTTCAAACTGGGCCATGTGATTACTTCAGAATTTCTGCTTTTTTGTTCAGAAGTGCTTCGCAGGCTGCACATGCTGGGCAGTCACAGTATTTTGCGCCGGAAGCTTTGATCTCCTCAGCATGAGCCAGGATCTTTTTTGCGTCATCTGCGCCAAATACCTGTGCGCCCATGTCAGAACCTGCAAAAGAGATCAGTCCGTCGATGGGCATGATATCTGCTTCCAGTTCTGCCACGTATGCTTTGGTCGCTTCTGCCTCTTTGTCAGTGCCGGCAGCTGCCAGCCAGTTGTTTGCGGTTTCTTTTAATTCTGCACAGCAGCTGTGGGCTGCGGTCAGTTCTTTGGTCTTCTCAATTACAAATGCAAGTGTCTCTTTGGTCATGATAAAGTCCCCTTTCTAAATAGATATATCTATTGTAACACATAAGAAAAGCATGTAAATCATGAGAAAATTCCAAAAACAATCCGGAAAACCGCTGTGAAATGAATGAGATTAAATTTTATGGTGAAAAATCCTAATCCAATATCAGGAAAATACTTCAAAATTGTGCGCTAATGAATGAAGAAAATGCGAAAATTTATAAAATAGAGAAAAAATAACAAGACTTGAATAGCATAAAGACTGTTCAAGTCTTGTTGATTACTCTGCTTGAAGATGAGTTCAAAAAAGGCATTACTCATTGTTTCATTTCTTAGATATTCTAGTCACAGTGTTGCCTATTGATATTCGATGCTCATTATAATATTTTTTTAAGCTAGTTTTGGCACGGACAGAGATTGGACAGACTTCTCCATTTTCCATATAAATTGTTAGTTTTTACTTTCCTGTAAACAGTGAATTTTCTGATTTTTTACCTGTGCTGTGGATGCTCAGACACAGCTTGCAAATTTCAGAGGTTTCTTGTCTATTTACTTTACATTTATAAATAATATGTTACAATGAAAACAAACTTGTAAACATTCAATACAGTATAATTATCTCTCGGAATCTTGAGTGATCATGCCAGCAAAACTCTGGCATTGAACTTTGACAAGTAAA
>OLSP01001859.1_pt1 | contig 18263 bp, 17 predicted proteins | sample 1672941 | NCBI WGS metagenome assembly OLSP01 (sample SAMEA3136739, study PRJEB25190) | human gut metagenome | reverse complement strand
TGAATATGGCAAAATCCCGAGACATACGGGGCAAAATGCCATCACCGAAGGTGATCTGGAATGCATTTTGACCAAGTTACTGTGAACGGAGTGAACAGTAACAATTTGACAAGGAGCAATTTTATGACTGATTATGAGCAGATTTTTCTCTCTTCCGGGCAGGAGAAGCAGAAACTTACAATTGCCCTGAAACGCTTTATCGAAACAGAGGATCCTGACTGGAAAGCCCGCTATCAGAGTTATCTGCGGACCCGTTTCCGTCCTGCCATGACTGAACTGATCCATGGCGGTGATCTGGCACGTATCCGCAATTTATGCGCTTTTGCCCCGCTGACTGCTCCCGCACTGGAACAGTTTATCCAGGAAGCTTCCATTTGCGGACAGACCGAGATCCTTGCTTTTCTTCTCCGGTTAAAAAAAGATTCCTTCGGATTTCATGACAGAGATTTTTCTCTCTGAAAATCTGACTTTTATTTTGAAGTTCATTTTATAGTATGAAAGGATTTTGTTTATGAAACCTTCCGGCGATTTTTCCCTTTATCAGAAGATCTGGGACTTCACGCGGGAACAGCTTTCCGTAAAATATCCCTTTTTTCGGAAACTTCTGTGGAATTTTTCTTTTAAAGAATCTGAAGATACCGAAACTGCTGGAACTGACGGCAGGAATATCTATTTCAACCCTGATTTTGTAATAAAAAGCTTCCAGGAATCATCCACGAAACTGGAGGAGCTTTTTCTGCACATGCTGTATCACTGCCTGTTCCTTCATCTCATCATGGATGTGCCACCGGATCGCAGACTCTGGGATCTCGCCTGTGATGCGGCTGTCCAGAGGATCCTTCAGAATGAAAAAAGGGAACGTGACCCTATGAAAATCTATCAGGAATTCCAGAACGCAGCCGTCTCAGATTCTTCCTCTCAACCAGATTCGTCAGAACCTTCTGCTGAAGCTGAACCCATCACTCCACTTGACGACCACAACTTCTGGAAATACACCGACCGCCAGAAATTCCTCGAGACGATCCGACAGACTCTCGGTGGTATGTCCGGTGCCGCCGGCATGGGGCTGTACGGCAACAGCGGACGCGGCAGTGCTCCCGGAAATCAGGTGGAAGAACTCTCTGTCGAGGAAAAAGGCAAATACGATTTTCACCATTTTCTCAGACGTTTTGCCGTCCACAGGGAAGAAATCCATACCGATGCCCAGAGTTTCGACTATATTCCCTATATATTCGGGCTTGATCATTATGGAAATATCCCTCTGATCGAATATCTCGAGTACCAGGAAGTCACCCGGCTTGAGGAGCTTGTCATCGCGATCGATACTTCCGGCTCCTGCTCAGCAGACACCGTCCGTCGATTTATGGAAGAAACTTATGGAATCCTCAGCGACCAGGAGAATTTTTTCCGCAAAATGAACCTCTATATCATCCAATGTGACTGCTTTATACAGGATGTGGCACATATTACCTGCGAAAAAGACTGGCAGGATTATCTACAGAACCTCCGTATCCACGGACGCAGCGGGACCGATTTCCGGCCCGTTTTTGAATACGTGGAAAAGCTCCGCGAAGAACGGAAACTCAAGAATCTCAAGGGACTGCTCTATTTCACAGACGGCGATGGGATCTATCCGGAAAAAGCTACCGACTATGAAACTGCTTTTGTTTTTTATAAAGAAAAATCCATGCACCAGAAAGTTCCTGCATGGGCTGTAAAGTTATATCTTGATGCTGAAAAATCCTGAACCTACGCATATCCAGAAAGGATCACACTATGAATATCAAAGAAGCCAAAGAAGAAATTCTCCACACGATACAGATCTACACTCGTAAAGACGCGCACGGACAGTATCTCATGCCCTCTGTCCGTCAGCGTCCGGTTCTCCTGATCGGACCACCCGGGATCGGCAAGACTGCCATCATGGAACAGATTTCCCGCGAATGTGGAATCGGTCTTACCGCCTATACCATCACGCACCACACCCGCCAGAGTGCCGTAGGCCTTCCCGTTATCGTAAAGAAAAATTATCAGGGCAAAGAGTATTCCATCACCGAATATACGATGAGTGAGATCATCGCCTCTGTCTATGAAACGATTGAAAAAAGTGGCTGCCAGGAGGGGATTCTCTTCATTGATGAGATCAACTGCGTATCGGAAACTCTGGTCCCGACCATGCTTCAGTTTCTCCAGAACAAAACTTTCGGCACACATCCTGTCCCGGAAGGCTGGGTCATTGTTGCCGCCGGAAACCCTGTCGAATATAACAAATCTGCCCGCGAATTCGACATTGTCACGCTGGACCGTGTGAAACGGATCGATGTGGAACCCGATCTCGCCGTGTGGAAGGAATATGCCTGGGCAAAGGGCATCCATCCGGCGATCCTTTCTTATTTAAGTTTACATAATGATCGTTTCTATCATGTAGAAAACACTGCTTCCGGTGTCCGCTTCGTCACAGCACGAGGATGGGAAGATCTTTCTTCCATTCTGTATGGATATGAGGATCTTGATCTCACACCGGACGCAGACCTGGTCCTGCAGTATCTTCAGGAACCGGAAACTGCCAGGGATTTTGCCGGATATTATGATCTCTATGCAAAATACCGCCAGGACTACCGGATTCCGGAACTGCTCTCCGGTCGTATCTCTGAGGAAGAATTTCAGGACCGCTGTAATCTCGTACAGCAAGCTTCCACCGATGAAAAAATCTCTGTCGCGGGGCTTCTTCTCGATGGGTGGAACAGTTTTTTCCAGCAGTTCCAGAAAGAAGATCAGTTTACAACAGCACTCCACGACACGCTGAAGCAGATCCGTGCCGCCCTGCTGCGCGAAGAAACACTCGATGAAATCATTATACAGCGAAAACAGGCTCTGAAAGTTAAGCTGGAAAATCATCTTATTTCTTCTGCGGACTATGAGCAGAACGAACAGATCACAAAAATTCTGGAAAGCTGTCTTGTCGAAACACGTAAGAAGCGGGTGAATGATCCGCAAAAAAACCTCGCCATTCTCAGGGATGCCCTGAGTGACGAGGTAGATAATCGCAAAGATCTTGCCGCACAAACTTCTCTCGCACTGGAAAATGGATATCGTTTTGCAAGTGAAGCCTTTGAAGATGGACCGGAACTTCTTTTCCTGACTTCAGATCTGAGCCACAATCCAAAGGCGGTACAGTTTATCAGCACTTTTGGATGCGAGCCTTATTTTCATTACAGTGAACAGTTGATGTTTCAGGAGAAACGGCAGACATTACTCCGGGAAATTGAAAGGCACTCCTGATTCAGATCCAGTCTCTGCCGCTCAGGTTCCTACGGTATTTCGGTCCCATCAGACCGTTTTTGCGCTCCAGTGCCTCGCGGAATTCAGCCCCGTACATTACGAAGGACATCGTCATGCACACAGCACAAGCCCCGATCAGCACATTGGCTGTCGAATACGGAAGTCTGACTCCTGCTGTCAAAATCATCACAACTACATAAGTAACTGCTGTATTCAGCTTGCCATGCCACTGAGCTTCCCCGGTCGCGTCGGTCTCCATAATGACTTTCCAGCCTACGACCAGCATGTATGTTTCTTTTATCACAAACAGGATCATCACAAGTTTCACCAGCGGATAACGTGATATCAGACACGCCAGCATCACTGCCTGCATTGCCTTGTCTGCCAGTGGATCAAGCAGTCTTCCGATCCTGCTGATCTGATTAAAGGATCTCGCAATTCTTCCATCCAGGAAGTCGGTCGCTGCCGCTGCCAGGATGATCATGGTCAGAGCCGGTCTGTTTCCTCTCATACCATGTCTCTCGCAGATTCCAAGGAAAAGAATTGCAAGTCCGAGTCTGATAAGACTCAGAAGATTCGGTACGGTAAGGATTTCTTTACGTGTAAAAACTTCTGCAAGCTTCTCCTGCCTTGCCGGAATCACACGGTAGAAAAGCTGGTAACACAGGATATTCAGAATCAGTGCTGTCATTACATCTGAAACACAGTGCTGCTTCAGGAACATGGTTGCCATGATGATAGACACTGTCAGAACTGTCTGTGCTGCTGTAAATACTTTATTTTTCCTGCATCTCTCATTCTGGAAAAGTGCTACACAGCTTGCCACAGAATTAAATACGTGGATACTTGGAAAAATATTCGTAGGCGTGTCGATCTTATACAAAAATCTGACCGCTGAGATAAAAATACCGCTCTCCCCGGTCAGATCCGGTCGAAGATTCTGTCCGTTCGGGTAAACATAGGAAACCAGAATGAACAAGGTCATTCCCACTGCCAGAGTGCCAATATACTGATAATATTCCTTCTTGCCCGGGCAGAACAGCACGAAATAAACCACTGTACCGATCAGAAAAAAGTACCACATCACATATGGAATAATAAAATACGGGCAGAACGGGATTTTGTCATCTGCCAGCGAATGGATGATATGTATTTTCACATCGCTTCGCTCTACGAGCATAAAGGATACCATATAAAAAATCCCATACAGCGGAATCATCCACAAATGTTTTGATTTCTTCAGATAATTCAAAATATCACCTTTCCGAATATGCTGGCTGCATGCCAGGGGCAATTTATTGTTTCAGTCATTACATTCTTGTTTCATTTATCTGTAGGTATAATATACCTATTTATAAGATTTAATCAATCCACAAAATGCCCAAAATATCCGATTTTACAGAAATTTCATAATCTCTTTTCATAAAGCTAAGATAAAAATAAGGAATTCTTTCGTTTTCGACACAGATACAAAAAGAGGAAGTGCTTTATGCTGCACTTCCTCTTCTCTTCTGCGTATCCTTACGCAAGACCTGCTGGAATTCTCTCAGCTTTTCTTTTGCCTCCGGGCTTAAGTTCTGCGGTACCTGGATCTGTACAGTTACGTACTGATTGCCGTGGACAGCAGAATCTTTCATAGAAACAATTCCTTTGCCTTTCAGACGGATCTTACATCCGGACTGTGTACCCTCCGGGATCTTGCAGATCACATCGCCGTACAGGGTGGTGACTTTGGCTTCGCCGCCAAATACGGCTGTTGTAAATGGAATATTTGCTGTTGTGTAGATATCCATTCCTTTACGCTCAAAGCCAGGTTTCGATGCCACATTGACTTTGAGGAAAAGATCTCCTGCAGGACCGCCATTGAATCCCGGATTTCCTTTGCCTTTCAGACGGATGCTCTTGCCATCTTCGATGCCTGCCGGGACATGTACCTTAAGTGTCTGGGTAACGCCATTTCCAGATGGATCAGACAGCCTCATCACTCTGTCGCATCCAAAGGCTGCTTCTTCGAAGCTGACGCTTACTTCTGAGTGAAGATCACTGCCCTTTGCCTGCGTACTTCTTCCGCCGAAGCCGCCAAATCCGCTCTGGCTGTGGAAGCCCTGACCTCCGAAGCTGCTGCTCTGACTGCCGCTCTGACCATGGAACATATTTCCAAAGATATCTCCAAAAATATCTCCCATATCGCCCATGTTGCCGTTTTCGAAATGGTATTCATGGTAGCCGCTGCCGCCCTGGCCGAAGCCGCCAAATCCACTGCCAAAACCACCCTGACCATGGAATCCCTGGCCTCCGCCATAAGCACCTCCGGCACCTGCACCTTCTTCAAAGGCCGCGAAACCATACTGGTCGTACAGTTTCTTCTTCTCGTCATCACTTAAGATATTATATGCTTCTGTGATCTCTTTAAACTTCTGTTCCGCATTCTTATCCCCCGGATTCATGTCCGGATGATATTTCTTCGCAAGTTTCCTGTATGCTCTCTTGATCTCCTTCGCATCGGCATTTCTTCCGACCCCAAGGACATCATAATAATCTCTCTTAGCCATAATGCCACCTCCGGTTATATTCGTATAGAAAAGAAGATGCGGTCATAAACTCCCGCATCCCCTGCCCTTGTCTTTTGTTCTATTTGTAATATAACACTCGATTTTTGATATGTCAAGATGGTGCGGAAAGATTTTTGCTTCCTGTCCTTGCATACTTGCCAAACAACCTGGCTCTGATCGTGATCGTAGCCCCTGTTTTGTTCTTTCCCATCTTCATTCATTTATCTTTTTCTGCAAGCATACGGCGTAACTCCTGTAATTCTTTCTCCTGCTGTTCCAGTTGTTTGTCTTTTATTTCCAACTGCTTCTTCTGACTAACCAATTGCTCTTTTTGGCTGTTCAACTGCGCTCTCTGACTGTCTATCTCTTCCTGCATCTGATCTACCATGTATCTTACCGTATTTTGGTCGAGGATTTTTAATTCTTCTGAATACATGCTCATCACCTTCTCCACGTTCTGACATATGTTATATACATGTTCATACATTGCCTTAAACTCTGGATACTTGCTGGACAGTTCCATGATCATTTCCGGGGAATCCATGCTCAGGAATGCCAGCCATGCATCCAGTTTGTTGCTTATACCCTTATTTTCCATGGTTTTTCGGAATATATCAAGTGGAACGAAAATATAGTTTTGAAGCATTATGTAGTTTTTTACATCAATCTTTAAATCTCTTTTTTATCAAAATTACCATCCGATTAAGAATCACCCTAACTTTATTATTAATAAACGTATAATCTTTTAGTTTTTCCGCCAATCCCGGGCTAAGTGCATAATATATTTTTATGAACATTCTTCCACCTCGTGATTTTTTTAATACGTTATCTCTGAATTTTCGCAACACCAACACTTCCGGCGCATCATAACTTCCATAAACCGCTGTTGCTATATAACAGCCTTCTTTCTGAGATGATTGCTGCGATTCCTGATTCTTACTATTAGATGCGGCATTTTCCTCTTCTTCCTGTTTTTTCACTAAACTGACAAGCTTATCCCATCTACTACAGTCAACTGCTGCACACACATGACACCATGCGTCAAAGTTCTTCCCAAAATTTACTCCATGTAGCTCACAAGCGTTTTCATTTGTGCTATCTATTATTGTATAATAATCACATAAAGCACAGAGTGTTTCATTATCTTTATTCACTTTTCTAAAGTTTGCACAATTTAATCTTTCTTCTACATTCATACGAATTCACCGTAATTTCCCTTCTATTCAATATGTAATAATTTTATTTGAGCACCTCATCATAAAAATAGTTTTTACAATAAGATGCTCAAATAATATCTACATGCAGATGTCTGGCAATGCAAAGAAATTGGTTTTATACTATACTAAATTTCAGTTTTTAAAATGGAAACATCCATTTCTGTCGCTCGGTTTGTTATAACCGCCATAAGAACCACGACAGTAAACGCGTCCATACTGATCCTTGTCGCTCCAGTCAGCGTATCTGCAGTCATAACAGTTGCCCTCAAAACATCCTTCTGGAATTTCAATTTTTAACTCTTTAAAATCTTTCATAGTTCTGTTCCCCCATTTCTGTCAGTCAACAATAAGTTTCTCTTTTGTAATAACCAATTTTCCCTGCATTTGCTCTGCAATATAGCAAACCATCTTTTTATCTGGCATGACCACTATCGGAAAATATAATCTCTTAAATTCTAACGGCATATTTTCAAGGATTTTATCTATGTACCTTTTATCTGCCTCAGATAAAGTTTCCACACTCCAGAAATGAGTATGATAAATCCCCATAAAGCTGATAGTTTTCATTTGCCACTGTTTAATTACATCGTTTAGTTCTTTTATATTCGGAATATAGCTGCACATTCTGTCCGTCTGCATTCCTCTGTCAAAATGTTCTACTGTAATTATCTCATTCTGTCCTCCGAGGATTCCTCCTGTTTCCGGCGGGCATGTATTTTGAGAATCCATTATCTTCTTATATATTTCTGATTTTATATGCATTTTAAGTATCTTCCGGATTTTGTTTAAATTTGTATTGGACTATAGAATATTCTTCCACATAGGTTTCCTGAGAATTTCCGTCGGAGTCAAACCGTGTTTCCATATTTGGCTGCTTCTGCAGCTTTTGCATTAATGAAGACAGTACAATATTTCCATCGTTATCCCTGCAGGAATCTATAGTTTCTTTATCAGTAAAATAAGAACTGTATATTTTTTCTCCATTACCTACTCCTGGAACCAACTGATAATATATATCTCCATCCTTTAATTCTTTTGGGTTTGTCCAACCATCAGGATGATACTCTCCTCTCATATCTTCCTGGTTTCCAAGTGGGCGTAAAAAATCTTCTTGTTTCTCACCTGGTGGTACAATCCTGAGGCCTTCCGTCGAAGGCGTATTTTCATCCAGATATTTCAAATCTTCTTCTGATAGATCAGTATCCCCTGCTAACGCAGTTTCGTTTTTAAGATCATGAGCTGTGGATTCATCCAATTGAACCAAATCTTCTTCCATCAGAGGTCTGTTCTCCAAATGAACCCGATATCCATCTTCATTCATCCTGATATCTGAAGAGTATCTATCTGTCTCCGGATTAAAGCGGCATACTTCTCTGCTGACAGGAATTAAATTACCATTCTGCTTTAAAATCCTGGCATTTTGAATGAAATACTGATTTCCACCACCTTCGCCATAATCCCCATTTGCATCTACTTTCCCGGAAAAAAGTATATGTTTCTGTTTTTTTGAATCTTCCTGTGCGGCTTCTGACTCTTCTATTTTCTCCTCAAACAGATCATCCTCTTCTTTTGGAAGTTCTTTTATATCCTTCTGTTTTTTCTCAACCCTGTCACATAACTCTTCCAAGTCATCGAAATAATCACTTTCTGGACAGGATATTTCTTTACATTTGGTTAAACTTTTATTCGTAATCTCCGTATTTGCATTATTTTCAAATCGCTCATTGAAATTATTTCTCATAAAGCCCTTTCAAGAACGCCCATCTTATTGATGGGCGTTTGATTAAAAATAAATTAAAACCATCTGCCTGATGCTAGACCTATAATAAATTTGAATATCAGACTCATAGTCTGGATTAAAGCTTTGAATGCATATTCTGCCATTCTTGCCGTTCCATCGCCTGCTATGCTTATTACTTTTTCAAGTTTTCCTGCCTTACCTGTAACATAGGATTTATTAATTTGCCAGTATGGTCTGAAGCTGAAATAAATAAGCACGCCCATAACAAGATACAGGGCAATACCTATCGGAAGAAATCCTTCTGCAATAAATCCTAATACTGTAAAAATAGTTCCATATGTCGCAAGAGATTTAATTGCCGGCATATTCCAATCATTCCATGCTTTCTTACCATAGTATTTCGCACTCTCTAACTGATTCTGTGTATGTTCATCTTCGAAGATTTCAACTGCTTTTGTACGCAAAGTCAGGCATTTCTGATAAGAAGCCTTATCAGCAATAAACGTAGCATTCTGTGCAGCATCATAGTAATAGCAGGTGTTTGAATATGTATCCAGATCATACGCAACTCCACGCTTGAAATTATTATCATCCGGATGTGCCGCTATATAAGAATCAATTTCCTGAAACGCCAGTTTCTCATCACCACTTCTCAAATGCAGATATACCTGCTCTGAATGACCAATTGAATTATTCGGAGCCAATTCAAGCAGCCGGTTTATTCTCTGCTGTGCATTTTCGAAGTTCTTTGTACCGATTGTTGCAATTCTGGCTCCCAGCCAATGCAGATTTAGATCTGTCTTAAAAATTGAAATACCATGGTCAACAACTCCCAGTGCTTTATCATATGTATTCATATCAAAATAACAACGGGCAAGAAGATCATATGCAGAAGCATTATTCACTTCTCCGGCAACTGCCTCTTCTGCAAATTTAGCAGCCAGTTTAATATTACCTTTACGATAATATGCCCTTGCCTGATCAAGTATTGTCTGAAGTTTTTCTTCAGCGACATCCACAATCCTGCCAGCCTGATAAGCAAGTTCCAAGGCCTGATCGTATGCCTGACGTTTTGCAGCTCTGATCAAGTATCGGCGAGCATCTCGAATATTGTCTATGATCTTATCAATAAGTAAACTTTGTTCCTTATCATTTGTGGCACCCTGGCGTTGAATCCATATCTTTTCCATATTTTTCAGATGTTCGCGAATTGTTTTTTCATCCCATGAACGATCAATATCCAGTTCTTTGTAATAATCAATTGTAATATCCATTTTTTTAGCAGATCCAAAAAATGATGTGTTATTTCCGGAAAAATTATCCTCTTTGCTGTGATCATTCTTTTGTGCGCTATTATCCGCCTGCACAGATTGTGAAGCATATGCTACTGAATCATCTGCTGAAGAATTTATATTTACTGCTTCATATGTTGCATTATTTTCTACTTTCGTCTTCCATTTAGTAATGACAAAATAATAATTCACTACTGGCAGTAATATTACAGCCACTAAAGTACTAAATATATCTCCTCTCAGAATGCCAATATTATAAATAAAAATAAAAATTGATTGTATGCACATTAAATAAAAGCCTGCTTTTATTTGTTTTAGCATTAAAGCACTCGCTACGATCCATAAACCACTTATAATTGCAGCATATATTACAAGATTCGTAGGAGGTGCATCTCTGATTACAAGTCCAAATCCAATTAACGCTCCAACAATCTGCGCCAACAAAAATTTTTTTATTCGTTTTTCTTGTTTTGTCATAATACTTTCCTTTCCCTTCAACAAAACTTCTTATTCCCCGCTTATATCAAGTCTGCTGATACGCTGTCGGTTCTGTTGAATTTCTTCTTCTGTAAGATTAGAAACCCTGTCAATATGCATTTCGCCCAAATCCTGCTGCAGATCCTGGTCATACACCCTTACATGAATAATCGAGTTTTCATCGCAGGAAATTGTCACTTCAATTCCAACAATCTTTTCTCGTGGTGCGATCTCAATTTCGGCTGTTCCAATTACGGTTATATACCTTAAATCTTCTTCCTCTCCCTGAGTTACCTGAATATACAAATTCTCCTGAAATGGAGCTGTTGTGCAATACTGATTTGTACAAGCCGCTGGTACCTGTGTATTCTTTGGCAAAATAACAGAATTATATTCCTGATCATTTTCACCCGTACATACAATTCCAATTCCATGTGATGTAACATCTGTAAATGTATATTTTTTAGTCGTTTCTGGTATTGCCGCATTCAAAATCTGTCGGTTTCCTGTTTCACCATGTTCTGTTTTTTTCTGTTCTTTTTCTTGTGCCTTTTTTAATGTTTCCAGTACATGATATGCCGCACCTATCGCTACTGCCTCATCCGGATGCACTTCTGATGAAGGAGTCATCCCTGTTTCTTCCTCAAGAACTTCCTGCACCAGCGGCATTCTTGTCGAACCACCTACCAAAAGAATTTTATCCAAATCTGTATATTCCAGTCCTGCTTCATCACATGCATTTTCCATACTCGATATAGTTCCAAATAATACTCCCTCTATCAAGTCTGCAAATTCTTCTCTGGTTAAAGTATACTTGAATGGACGACCTCCAATATTCAGAACAATATTCGCCTTTTCTCTTACAGAAAGAGTCTTTTTGGCTTCTTCTGCTTTTAACTGCAGATCCTGCTGTGCAACAGGATCACTTTGAATATCAAATCCCTGTTCTGCTGCTGCCTCCGTTACAGCTGCTATAATACACTTATCAAAGTCATAACCACCCAGTTTACGATCTCCAGCTGTAGCAAGCACCGTAATATTTTCTGCATCAAATCGCAAAATTGTCACATCAAAGGTTCCACCGCCGAGATCATAAACCATAATTGTCTGCTCTTTTTCGTTGTTCTTCGTAATTCCAAAAGCCAGAGCTGCTGCTGTAGGTTCATTTATAATTCCAATTACATTCAAACCTGCAATTTTGCCTGCATCCATGGTTGCTTTTCTCTGTGCCTCATTAAAGTATGCCGGAACTGTAATAACTGCACCATCAACTGATTCACCAAGATGCTTTTCGGCATCCGCTTTCATTTTGGACAAAATAATGGCAGATATAGCCTCCGGAGAATATTTTTCTCCATCATCTGTTGAAAACTGATAATCTCTTTCACCCATATGGCGTTTTACAAACTGCTCACAGTTTACGGGTTCAATGATACTCTGATTTTTTGCCTCTTCTCCAACAATTGTGGAACCATCCTCAAACAAAACTGTAGATGGGGTTATGTTCTTACCCTCTGCATTTGGAATTACCACTGGCTGGCCATTATCATTAATATAAGCCATACAGGAAAATGTTGTTCCAAGGTCAATGCCTATGTACTTTCCCATTCCTTATCCCTCTTTCCTTTTCATAATATTTATACTGTTATCAGAAGCATTACCTTCCAAATAACTTTCTTATAAGACTTGATTTCTGTACCTTTACAGTAAACGCTGTTTTTTTCCTCCGGGTAACATTTGTTATTTCAATCGTTGCAGTACCGATATTCTTTGCCACCACTTTATTTCCAATGATGTTTGCAATATTATAATCAGAACTTGTCATGATATACGCTCTGTCAATACTGTTTTCCGGATAAACAGCAACATTCACCTCATATTCCTGCATCGGCTGCAGATGTAACTGTCCATCTTTTAAATCAACACTTAAAGACTCCAGATATGGTCTGACTTCACAGGCACATACAGCAGAAACATTCTCTGCAATACACCATATCTTACACTTTCCCGGTGAATTGCAGGTTAATGTGCCATGTGAATTGACACTGGCAATCGTTTCATCTGATGATTTCCAGGTAATCGTATTAACGTTATCGGCATTTACAGGAGAATAATCATACTGTAGTCTCTTACTGTCACCTGTACCAAGTATCAGTTCATCATCATTTAAAACAATTTTTTTAATACGATTTCTCTGAATAACATTTATCTCACATACCTGGAAAGGTTTTTTGGTTCCATAATAATATGCTTCCAACTGCGTCCTTCCAGGTTTCACGCCAGCCACGCATAAATTGTCTGTTGTTGCAATTGTATTATCAAGTACTCGAAAAATCACCTGCGGTGGCGACGAAAGTGGCGGATCCACTGCAATCTGGATAATATTACTCTTCCCGGTCTCTATCGTTTTTTGTATCTTTACACTGACAACTGGATCAATAGCCGTAAGTTTTGAAAAATTTATTTCTGTTCCACAGGAAATGCTTTGAATACAGTTTCGAAAAGCTAACATAAGCGGAAAACTTAAAAAACAATTCAAAATCACAGAAATAACTTCTGGCGTTTCGCATTCATACGCAAGATATGTATTGTCTATTTTTTTTAATTTCGTTTCTGTTCCCTGATAGATCAGAAAAACAGGATTATCTGAATTATATTTTCGAGCGACCGCTTCCCCTTCTGAAAGATTCTTTGCCAGAATAAATAAAAAAGTATTCTGTTTATTTTCAAAACAATTATTTGAGCGATCCAAAATCTGAACTCGTGTACTACAGAACAGATTACTGATTTCAATATTTTTTATCTCTTCCAGATAACTCTGAAACTCTGGAAAAATAACAAAATCTGACTCAATAATTGTTGACTGAAATCTAATTTCTGTGTTATTTTTTACAAGCTGGTTCAACATTCCAAGTCTTTTTTGAAATGGAATATTGACAGGTGGTAATTCTGAAGAGAATCCTATACAATGTAAGTTTTGCTCACATTCAAACTTCATAATGTCTATGCTCCACTCTGTTCCTGTAAATATAACAAAAAACTCATCCCGTACTTCGTTATAAAGAACATTCAGTATTTCAGAATGCCACTTCCAGATATCTTCATCTGCAAACTGAGTTAAACGACTATACTCGGATGGCTGTTTTCCGTCAATAAGAAGGGTAAGTCGTGGAAGATATGGATTGTACTGCATATTTATCTGAGTTGCCATGTTTGTAGCCTCCATATTTATTATTTCATGCTATCTTTGATCATCTAACGTTTTTTCTCTCTCTCCTTTGGACTCCCCTTCGTTATTTGTTTCTGTTTTCTTAACAGGTTCTTCATACGCTTTCTGTTCTACATCGTATTTATATGAATCCCTGAATTCCCTTGAACGTTCTTTCGCTGTTTTATGATTATCCGCTTCTTCAGCTTTATCCGTTTTATCTGCCTCTTTAACTTTTTCTTTAGAAAAGAAATCTTTTATACGCTCAAACATTTTCGGTTTCTCACTACCATCCGATTTCTTTTGATTTTCCTTAGTATCCTGTGCTTCTTTCCCCTCACTGTTTTCTACCTTTGATTCAAACTCATCTTTATAATCATACGCGCCTTCCAGGATCTGATTGTGCCGTTTTTCCGTTTTTTCTGTTGAAGCTTCTTTATTATCTGGATTTTCTTTTGTCTCATTCGTTTCATTAAATTTATTAAATGCCATTCTTCTTCTCCCCGTACTATTTTAATGAAATGCCAAGCTGACGATAAAGCATTCTGCACAGCATAGCCAATTTGCTGTCTGGATAATATTTTATTTTTCCACCATATCCAATTGCATATAACATATCCAGAATAACGGTAGCTTTTACATACTCATCATCCAGAAGTACATATAAGGAAAGTGCTGAAAAAAACTTCTCAAACCATTCCTGCGTATTCTGTTTATATAAGTTCAACATATCCGAGAATTCTCTGGAATCACTGTCCATTGCATTGAATTGTCTATATGTAGGCACATCATCCAGAGGAATTACTTCAAACAACTGTCCACACCCTGTCAGTTCGAGCAGTAAATTTCCATAATACAACTTATTAAAAGCACTGTTAGCAGGAAATTTATCATTATAGGAACGCAAAATATCATCCAACTCTCTCTTTTTATCCGCTGGCAGCGCAGAAGAACGGGTAATTGTCTTCAAACGCATTGGCGAAAAATGCTGCTCTTTCTTCTGTTCATTTAATACTGTCAGAAGATTTCCCTTTGTGACCCTCAGATCTGCCGGATTCGTCATTTCCAGTTCTGTATTATAACGGTCATCCCATTTATCTACTTTCATCAAAACCGGAGACAGCCATCCCTTCTGGAAAACTGCTGCAACTCCAACATTCAGTCGGGACAGTTCTCTGGTCTGCTGAGCATTCAGGGAAAGGGCACTTCCCAGTTCTTCACAGGCATCTTTTGCCGGTGTGTTCATAATGATCTTTGTCGATGTATTTTCAATAGCAGATGCATCTACAGCCATCGGAGACTGATCTATAATAATAAACCCTTCACCATATGTTCGCATTTCTTTGATAGAATTACTGATCATCTCTACAGATTTTCCAATCATATTTGCGCCTTCCTGATTCTGGTCTTTGGAAGTTCGTTTCAGCAGGTTATGCGCCTCTTCCAGAACGGTAACATGACTGAGCCGAGAGTTTAGAGCAAGTTTTGGATTTTCTTTTCTCTGAGATTTTCTGTATTCATTCAGTTTCATGATCAGGACACCCATAATCAAAGCAATTGCCTCGTCTGATCCAAGTTCACTCAGGTCTATTACAACATTTGAATCAAATAATAAGGAATCTTCAATTCCAACACTGTTCTTGAAAATCACACCATTAATACCAACCGTCATAGACTGTACTCGCGTAAGTAATGCACCTTTATAATCACCTTTAGAATCCGCAGAATAATCAGAAGTATTGATAATATCCGGAAGAATCTCCAGAACATCCGCAAATACCGGGTATTTATGGTCACTGATACCTGGAATCCAGATAGAATTCTGAACATCCCATCCACAGCGGGTATAGCTGTCAACGACAGCCTGTTTTAATATTGCAGGCATAGCTGCGTATAACGGCCAGGATGCATTAAATATCTGAAGGAGCTGTTCAACATGAGAAAGCAAATGGATATTGTCTGGAAATTGAAAAGGATTTATCCTCAGTATCCTGTATGCATTTGGATCAGTAGTAAAAATCTTGATTCCCTTTAGTCCTCCGAAAATCTGTTTATATTCGCCCTTTGCAGGTTCAATGATCATAATCTTCACATCATTTTGAAGTACCTGTTCCAACAATTCATATGTAGCATATGACTTTCCCGAACCAGAAGATCCTGTAATAAAACAATGAGAAGATAAGAGATCCAGATCCATTACAACTCTTGAATTTTCAACAACGCCCATATGATATATATTTCCAAAATCAATCTTTCGAGAAGGTACTTTATTTTCATAAACAACTGAACGTCCAAATTCTGCCATTTCAACAACTGCCAGTCCGGAAACTGATTTTTTAGGAAGTCCCATTACAAGAGGAAGTTCATTTCCACTTACAAGGTTCGTTGGCGTTACAATCTGTTTATTGTACCCTCCTTCAAAAGCCGCAATCTCTGCACTTGGATGAACAAAATGCAGAATGTTGTCTGTAATTTTTCTGATTGTATCCTCCTGATTAAGTGACCATATATTAAAATGAGCACTTTCAACATCCGATTCTTTTCCTGTCATCAATGCCTTGTACGCATTTCCGGCAAGTGCAGTAGTATGAATATCTTTCGACATAAAATAGCTGCAGAATTCCCACATTCCAAAAGATTCACACATTTTAAAACGTTCTAACTGTGCCTGCGCCCGCTTAATCAGATTACTTACACCTGTATTTTCAAAATTTAAAGTGACTGTTTTGGAAGAGCCTACTGTTTCTGTCGTTCCATCCGTTTTAGAATCAGTTGAAGTAGATCCTTCACTGTCAGATACAGCCTGTGTAAACGAATTTCCAGAAGTATAAGAATCAAAAGATCCATTGGAATATCCGCTGTTTCCTCCCCACCCAAAACTGCTCCCATCTTTGGAAAAACCTCCATTGTAACTGCTGCCACTGCTTGAACTGGAGTTTGTTCCACTTGAAGTTGATGAACTTGTTGTATTTGAATTGCTTACGCTTCTGCTTACGGATTTGGAGAAACTTGTGGATATACTTTTATTCACTGCACTACTTTCATTTTCCCCATACGCCAACGATAATTTTGCATGCGGTGTTAAGACAGAGCAAAGTTCTTCATATCCATGTTTTCGTTTTTCCATTACCTGTCTGTCCAGTGGACTTGCGAGACATAACATGGTATATGATTTTCCGTTCATCGTATCAATAAATTTCTCAATTCCCTGAATAAAAGTATCCATATCCTTTGTTTCATCTCTCATAGATGGAACAATAGACACTGATGCAAGACTTTTAATTCCTTTTTTCTGGATACCTGTAATCACATCCTGGATATCATTTATATCCTTTGAATCATATACAATCCCCGGAAAATTTCCCTTTAATGTAGATTCAAGAATGTCTCCTGCCAGAGAACTGTTCTGTTCAGAACGAGTTCCCATATAAAATCGAATTTTCTCACCATCACTGTCAATGATAAGAGCAACTGCACTGTTCAAACTATGTAATGCAGAATATACACTCATCAGTTTATCTGTAAATTTTTCATTTGCATCAAAAACCAATTTGGATATTTCAACAAGGCGAAGCCTAGAGACATCCATAATTGAACGATTTGCAGAAATAATAGGAGCACTCGAAAATGCATCCAGATAAGATCTGTTTAAATATAGGTCTGCAACCTGAAATCCCTGAGACAACTGAAGTTCTGTAATTCTTCGCTGTTCAGCTTTTTGATATTTGGCCTCCTGCTCCGAATACGGTATTACCTGTGTCATATACTTTTCTCCTAATCGTTTTACATTCTTTATCATTACAACATCTATTTTGCCATACCTGATTTACGGATTTGTTCTGTTTTCTGTTTTGTTATATGATTTTAAAAAAATATTATTATGTCTATAAATAGACAAATTTATGGTTCTTTTTCTCACACTTTATCGTTTAATTTTAAGAAACATTCCCTCCTTCTACAAGATGGGGCGAGATTTGTGGACAGGTTTTTACAGTGCCTTTTGCCAATTTTTGTCTGATTCTGACACTTTCGTTATGACGAATATGATATACTGGGAATTAGTAATAATTGAAATTGTGAAAGGATTTTTACTTATGTCTGTATTTTCTGATATGCTTAAGAATTATATCCATGAGAAGGATGTAAAAGTAGGTGCCTTGGCACACTACTGTCAGCTAGAACGCTCTACTATCTATAAATTTATTAACGGTAAACGTGAACCTATGTCTGCTGAACTGGTGGAACAGATCGCTTATTTTATAAAGCTGACTCCTCTTGAAACACACCAGCTCAGAGAATCCTGGAAAATGGCTCGTATGGGAGAAGATGCTTATTATATCCGTAAAAGTGTTGAACATTTTTTATGTGATTTTCCAAACAAGTCCACTCCACCGTCATGTGACTTTACCCCCCCCCCCACGCAAATTTAGTCAAACGTCTTTCCCCCACCCAGAACTGTCTTCTGCTAAATTCCAGACAGGCAATAGATTCTTC
>OLSP01001841.1_pt1 | contig 18430 bp, 9 predicted proteins | sample 1672941 | NCBI WGS metagenome assembly OLSP01 (sample SAMEA3136739, study PRJEB25190) | human gut metagenome | reverse complement strand
TCCTCTTTTCTCTTTCGGCTACGAATTATTTTGTGGCTACTAATGGAAGCGATTCAAACAGTGGGACGATTGATAAGCCTTTTGCCACGTTGGACAAAGCACAATCAAAAGTGATGGCAGGAGATACTGTATATATCCGGCAAGGTACATATCGAGTGACGGAAGCAGAGATAATGGAACATTATACTGCGGGAAGTACTACTTGGAGCCGGGTATTTAAAATGTCAAAGAGTGGAACTGGACCGGACAAACGAATTTGTTACTCCGGTTATAAAAATGAGCGTCCGGTTTTTGACCTTTCGGCGGTAAAGCCGGAAAATGAACGTGTTATTGTGTTTTATGTAAGTGGCTCTTATTTGCATTTCAGAAATATAGAGGTGGTGGGAACACAAGTAACTATTGTGGGACATACCCAGTCCGAATGTTTCCGCAATGAAGGGGGAAGTGATAATATCTACGAACATCTGTCGATGCATGACGGTATGGCGATCGGTTTCTATATAGTGACGGGTAAGAACAATCTGGTGCTGAATTGCGATGCCTATAATAATTATGATCCTGTATCCGATGGCGGTAAAGGTGGAAACGTCGACGGATTCGGTGGACATCTCACTTCTCCCCAATATACAGGCAATGTATTCCGGGGGTGTCGTGCGTGGTATAACAGTGATGATGGTTTTGATTTGATTAACTGCCAGGCGGTTTTTACCATTGATAACTGTTGGTCTTTCTTGAATGGATATACGAAAGACGGTGGTAAAGCTGGTGATGGCACCGGATTTAAGTCCGGAGGATATGGGATGAGTGATAATCCTAAAGCACCAAGTGTGATTCCTATGCACATTGTTCAGTACTGCCTTGCTTATATGAATAAGAATAAGGGGTTTTATGCCAATCATCATTTAGGAGGGATAGCGTGGTATAATAATACGGGTTATCAGAACCCGTCCAATTTCTGTATGTTGAACAGGAAGACTGCATCGGAAGCGGTTGACGTGCCGGGATATGGTCATATTATAAAGAATAACTTGTCGCATACACCAAAGTCTTCGGGAAAACATATCATAGACGTTAATCAAGCGGAATGTGAAATAGCAAACAACTCTTTTCTTCCGGTAGATATGGCTGTGACGGATGATGATTTTGTTAGTTTGGATGCTTCCCAGCTTGCCTTACCTCGTAAGTCAGACGGAAGTCTTCCTTATGTAGAATTTTTGCGGCTGAAGACGAATAGTAAATTATATAATGCCGGAATGGGTTGTTTTCTTGCCGGGGGCAGTGAAGATACTAGCTATGATTGGCTGGAAGATGCGGCAATACTTGTTGAGGGAGATGTGGCAAAGATAGTAGGTCATGGCGCAGAAGCATTTGTGTACTTCTATATTAATGGTAAGGCAGTTTCTTTCTCTGATAGACAAGTGGATTTATCGGCCTATAAGGGAGAAATTGATTTGAAAGCGACGACAGATAATGGTGGCGTAACTAAATTGAAACAGATCAGGTGACGCAGAAATATAGAATTATGAAACCGATTCATAAAATAAAGAGAATATGAATAGAGAAACGATAATAAACAGACCATTGGATATATTTAGGAAAGCAATGCTTTTCCTGCTACTTTGTGTTCTTATCGCATCATGTAGCAAGGAAGATACTATTACGGAAGAAACTGGTATAACCGGAACTCCTCATTTCACCTGGGATATTGCGATCGAACTTGAACAGCCCAATAACTGGTGCATGACTTTGGCTACAGAAAAAGTAGCAATAACCAATCTAACAGAAGGAAAACAATATATACTCACTTGGAAAGGAGGACTTTCAACTGGGCGGAAAACAGGAGGGGTATTAAAAACGGTTATACGCGGGGAACAAACAAAGAATACGGATTTGGATCTGCTGAAAATAAAAGAATCAGGAAATAGTACTTATGAAATCTTTCTTCGTGGTGGCGGACGTAAAGGAGAGATTGTGTTTACAAAATAATAGTCTACCGGATTGTTCATCCCGGAATAAATGATATAAGAAAAACTTAACTCTATCGTAGCGTGTCTTCTTTTATAAAGAGGATGCGCTTTTTTGATACTGTAGAGAGCGTTTTATTTTAATTCGATATATGTACAAAAATAAGTCTGAATATGGAATATTGTATATAGATAAATAGTATTTGAATCCTTTGTATAGAACTCCATAAGAAAATCAATATCTCCATATCTTTTGCTTTGGGGCAAATGGAAACATGCGGTACTTTTGCAAAAAAGTAACGAGATATAGAAAATGATAAAGTCAGCATTTTTAATAGTAGCGACATGTTGCAGTCTGCAACTGTTTAGTCAGGAAAAATTTCCCGATGGTAAAATTATACCGGATTGGTTTTACAAAAATGAAAAAACTGATATAAATGGATTAGGAAAGAGTCTCTTGATTACCGACTATGGAGTAGTGAATGATAGTACACTGTTACAGACAGAGAAAATTCAGGCTGTTATAGATTTGGCGTCTGATAATGGAGGCGGAGTCATTGTTATACCTGAAGGTACTTATCTTAGTGGTGCGCTGTTCTTTAAGCCGGGAACACACTTGCATTTGGAAGAGAAAGCTATATTAAAAGGTAGTGACGATATTAGCAACTTTCCTGTAATAGAAACACGGATGGAGGGACAGAACCTAAAGTACTTTTCAGCTTTGATTAATGTTGATAAGGTAGATGGTTTCACCCTTTCCGGAAAAGGAAAAGTTGATGGAAACGGTGAACGATATTGGAAGTCATTCTGGTTGCGGAGGCGTGTTATTCCTAAATGTACTAATATGGATGAATTGCGTCCTCGTCTACTTCATATATCTCATAGCAATAATGTACAAGTTTCAGATGTGCGACTTGTTAATTCTCCGTTTTGGACAACTCACATTTATAAGTGTGATAGCGTAAAACTTTTGAATTTGCATATCTTTTCACCTTCTTTTCCCGTAAAGGCTCCAAGTACGGATGCAATCGATATTGATGCGTGTAAAAATGTACTTGTCAAGGGATGCTATATGTCGGTTAATGATGACGCAATTGCATTAAAAGGTGGCAAAGGACCATGGGCTGATCAAGATCCCGATAATGGTGGCAATTGTGATATTATCATTGAAGACTGTACTTTTGGATTCTGTCACGGAGTGCTGACTTGCGGTAGTGAATCGATATATAATCATAATATAATTCTTCGACGTTGCAATCTGGATCAGGCTAAACGCCTGTTGTGGTTGAAAATGCGTCCGGATACTCCCCAACAATATAAGTACATCCTCGTTGAAGACATAAAAGGAAATGTCCGCAATTGTATCTTTATTGCTCCTTGGACACAGTTTTATGATTTGAAAGATCGCAAGGATATGCCAGTCTCGTATTCCAGCTATATTACAATGCGTAATATTCATCTGGATTGTGATTCCTTTTTTGCTGTAGAGAAATCAAAACAATATAAATTATCCAATTTCTGTTTTGACAATTTGACTATTACGGCTAAAAAAGATGTGAAGATAGATGAAAATATTATTGATGCATTGGTTATGAGAAAGGTTGAGATAAATAAAGTGAATTAAAAAAGAATGGTAGAAAGACTGGAAAATCGTACATAGCCTGTAAAATCGTACAAAATAGGCGTGTGATGGGCTGTACGCACATAAATTTACATAAGAAAGTCGAATTCTCCATATTCCTTTTCTTTAACTCTACCATGTAATGCGGTATCTTTGACATGTGCTTATTCAGTAAAATATTGAATCTAAAACTATAAAATACAATGAAATTCTGTAGAATTATTTTTTGTCTGTGGTTATTGGTCTGTTTCTTTCCAATAGGTATTCATGCAGATATACAACTTCCCTCTATATTATCAGATAATATGGTACTTCAGCAAAATGCGAAAGTACGTTTTTGGGGAAAAGCACGTCCCGGAGAAAAGATTTTGGTAAAGACTTCATGGGATCATAAGAAATACAAGGTGACTGCTTTAGCAAACGGTCATTGGGAACTGATGATACAAACACCGGCTGCTACTTCCGGACAATCTGTAATGTTGAAAGGTGATAATAAGATCCGGATCAATAATATATTAATAGGTGAAGTTTGGCTTTGTACGGGACAGTCAAATATGGAATTTCCCGTAGCCCGTAATCCGCAAGTGAAATGGAAAACAGGAATGTTGAATGAAGCGGAAGAAATGAAAGATGCTGATTTCCCGGAAATCCGCCTGTTTCATGTAGAGCATCAACTGGCACCTGATGGTGAAAAAGAAGATTGCGTTGGAAAGTGGGTGGTTTGTAATCCGGAGAATCTGAAAGACTTTTCTGCTGTAGGATTTGTCTTTGGACGTAAATTGTATAAAGAATTGAGTACACCGGTTGGATTGATTCAGTCTACTTGGGGAGGAACACATGCTGAATCTTGGACAAGTATGAAAGTGATGGAAAACAATCCGCTGTATGCTGATGTCTTAAAACAATATTCAAAAGAAAAGGTGAGTAGGGAAAAAGATAAGTGTAAGGTTCCGGCTACTTTGTGGAATGGCATGATTGCTCCTATGGTAGGGTACACTGTAAAAGGAAATATCTGGTATCAGGGAGAATCCAACTCTGTTCGTTATGAGAAATATCAGGAAGTATTTACTAACCTGATTAATAGTTGGCGGAAAGAATGGAATCAGCCGGATATGCCTTTCTATTTCGTACAGATTGCACCACATTACAAGCAACCGGCAGGTATTCGTGAAGCACAATTAAAAACATGGTTAAGTGGACTTGAAAATATTGGTATGGCAGTAGTGACGGATGCAGCCGATTCTACCGACATACATCCACGAAATAAAGTTGCACCGGGCGAACGGCTGGCAGCTTGGGCATTAGCAAAGCAATATGGTAAAAAGATTGTTTATTCAGGACCTCTCTACAAATCAATGAAAGTGAATGGGAGAGAAATTACATTAGATTTTGAATTTGCGGAAGGTGGCCTGCAGACACCCGGCAATGAACCGGTAAAAGGATTTTTTATTGCCGGCAATGATGCGCGGTTTTATCCGGCTGATGCTGTGATTAATGGAAGTTCGATAACACTTTCTTCAACTTATGTCTCTGCACCTGTAGCTGTACGCTACGGTTATGGGACTTTCTTTAGAGTGAATCTGTTTAATAAAGCTGGACTTCCGGCAGTTCCTTTCCGTACGGATACTTTTGCTCCCGACACTTATTATCGTCTGTTTGCCGATTCGGAAATTCGTCGTTTCCCGGAAGCGTGGCAACTGGATCATGGAAAACGCCTGTATTTTGGTTATGCGCAAGGAGTAGGTTGTTGTGCGATGTTACAAGTTTGGAAGAAAACAGGAGACCGTAGGTACTTTGATTATGTAGAGGCATGGGCTGATTCTTTGGTAGACGATAAAGGAGAGATTCATTTATATAAGAAAGAAACCTATAATTTGGATTATATCAATTCCGGAAAAGTTCTGTTTGATTTGTACAATGAAACCAAAAAGGAGAAATATAAATTGGCTATCGAGAATTTGATAGATCAGCTAAAAAAGCAACCTCGTACAACAGATGGAGGTTTCTGGCATAAGAAAATATACCCTAATCAGATGTGGTTGGATGGATTGTATATGGCTTCTCCTTTTATGGCTAGATATGGAGCTGAATTTAATCGTCCGGAATGGATTGATGAGGCTGTTAAACAGTTCACTCTCTGCCATCAGCATACATACGATACCAAGACGGGACTTTATTATCATGCATGGAATGAGGACCGGAGTCAGCGCTGGGCTGATCCGGAAACAGGCCATTCTCCTAATTTCTGGGGACGTAGTATTGGTTGGTGGTTTATGGCTTTGGTAGATGCTTTGGAATATATTCCCCAAGATCATTCAGGCTATGCTGATATGATTAAATGGACGAAGGAATTAGCGGAGACTCTTTCAAAATACCAAGATAAAAATGGCTTATGGTATCAGGTGATTGATCAACCTTCACGTACCGGTAATTTCCCGGAAGCTTCTGTTACGACACAATGTATGTATGCCTATATGAAAGCTGTGAATAAAGGATATATTGATAGTCAGTATCGTGCTATTGCAGAAAAAGCCTTTAAAGGTCTGTGTGATAAACTACTAATCTCAAATTCGGACGGAACATTGACATTGACAAAGTGTTGCCAAGTGGGTGGATTAGGTGGTAAGCCTTACCGTGACGGCAGTTTCGAGTATTATATAGGAGAGAAAATGAGAGATAATGATGCTAAAGCAACAGGACCTTTCATTATGGGATGTATTGAGTTGAACAAATAATATAGAAGATAGAAATAATAAGAGATTTTCGACTATTGTTTCAATTAATGAACTAATAAAATGTAATACCATGAAAAAAGAACAAATTATCAAATCGATGTTATTTTTAATTATTCCTTTGTTTGCTATCTCATGTGATGGTAATGGTTTTATGGAATATGAAGAGACTGCATTGATGCAAAGAGATGCGCAGCAAGGACTGTTAAGTGATGGGGCAAGTGATAATATATGTATGGTTAATCTGAACTTATTCACAAAACCTTATTTTGATTATCAGTATAATACAGGTAAACATGTGGATGAATGCTTTGTATATATTGATAATCAGGAGGATTTAACAGGGCGTCTTTCTTTACGTGGCGATGAAAATGTGAAATCTAATATTCCAATATCTTTTGGGAAACATCAAATTAAGTTGGATATACAAATTGATGGTGGAAAATCATACACGTACCCATTTGAGAGATGCAATGCGTTGGTCACTTTAAAGACAAAGGGTTCAAGTATTGTACTTTTCAATGATGTCGTTTCTCAAGAGAAAGGAGGATCTATAACAAATGCTTCTTTTGAAGTTAAATTTGATGTAGATTTTCCTTATGCTGAAAGCAATGACTACGTACTAGATATTACATTAGGATTTTATGATGAAACATATGATGACGGCTCTTCTGGTCCTTATGTAAACGGAAACGTTAGTGTGTATACTTATTATCAATGGACAGACATTACATCGGCACAAACTGTTTATTGTGACTTTATTCTTGGAGTTAGATACAATTCTACTCAAAAAGAGTATTGGTATAGTAAAGATTTTGAGCAAAATCTTTTTATTGATAAGAATGGAATGCTTGTTAATAATGTAAATTGGCTTGATAAAACAGTTAGATTACCAGATGGTGATGATATTGGTTATAAATTATTTCTGTTAACGGAAATTTGGGCCAAACTATACTCTAGTATTGGCGTTATGTCTGGCGAAACGGAAGTTTCATGGTATTCAGTTTATTATAGAAACAAAGAAAATGACGGAGAATATTCAGAATGGTATCCGGCTGACGAATTAGATACTTCCCTAGCATGGGTAGATGCTACCATTGATTTTTATTCAAATCTGGAGATTGTATGTTTTAAAACTAAAGAAATTCAAGATGCTTATGCATCTCAATGGGGCATTGTACCTTATAACTAAAAAGTCTTGATTTTTTATAAAAAGGTATGGGGCCGTATTATAGCTGAAAGATGATAAATTTCATCTAATAATTTTTGGGGGAGGAAATATTAATTCAAAATTGTGAAACAACGTAATTTTAGTGTAATCATTAAATAAAAATATTAATGGTAGTTTATTATTTAATTTAATTATATATGAAAAATATTACATTATTAAAAGCAAAAGTAGGAATATTGGCAGTTTCCTGTCTTTCAATCACTGCTTTGTTTGCATGTGTTGATAAGGATGCTAGAAGTGATTTGAGTCCCAATTTGCCAACAGATCAAGCGCAAAATGGGGATTTTGGTGATCAAGGGGGAGGTTCGGATCAGGGACTTAATTTCCCGGTTTTTGATGATGGAGTACTTGCTTTTCCTGGGGCGGAAGGATATGGGAAAAATGCAACAGGTGCTCGTGCGGGTGAGGGACGAGAAATTTATCATGTGACTAATTTGAATGATGCGGGTCCTGGATCTTTTCGTGATGCAGTAAGTAAACCCTGGCGTATTATTGTTTTTGATGTATCTGGTGTTATCAGGTTGAGTAAGGATCCTATTGTTTTGAAAAGTAATCAGACTATTTTAGGGCATACCGCACCAGGTGATGGAGTCGTCCTTTATGGTGGTCGCGTTTCTGCTTCTGGTGCTCAAAATCTAGTTGTTCGTTATTTACGTATGCGTATGGGAGCAGCTTATTCAGGAGATCAAGATGCTTGTGGAATTGCTAATGGAGCAAATATGATATTTGATCATTGCTCAATAACTTGGGGAAAAGACGAAAATTTCTCTATAAATCCAGATGGTAAAGGTACTAGTCCAAAGAATATAACAATACAAAATTCTATAATCGGGCAGGGTTTGCAGAATCACTCATGTGGTGGTCTGATGCAAACTGATATATCGAATGGGTGTACGATTTTCCGTAATTTATATATTGACAATAAAACTCGAAATCCGAAAGTCAAAGGACTAAACCAGTTTGTTAACAACGTGGTGTACAACTGGGGAAGCGGAGCTGCTTATAATATGAGTGGTGATTCTCAAGGTAAATCAGAAACAACCATTGAAAACAACTATTTTATAGTTGGTCCTTGTTATAATTGGCAGAATGTGGCACAACCTGATGGATCAATTAAGACAGAATATGTTCCAATGAATCCCGCAAGACCATTTACAGGTGGTAATGGTAATTTTAATACTTATTGCAAAGGTAATTATTATGATAATAATAAGGACGGGGCATTGGATGGAGTAGAGATAACGGAGACAAATTGGTCACAATATTGTAGTGGCTCTCCTACACTTCTTGAGGCTCGTTCTGATCTACATCCAATTATACGCAGTCAGAAAAGTGCACAGGAAGCTTATGAATGGGTAGTTGAAAAAGTGGGTGCTTATCTTCCGGTACGTGATGAAGTAGATAAATACTTGATAGATGAACTTACTTCGTTGGGAGGAAAAGGAACGATTATTCAAGATGAACGTAAAACAGAACAATTTCCGTTGGGAGGTCCTGGTACAATAAATGCTGCACAGAAACCTCTGGATTCAGATAATGATGGGATGCCGGATGCTTTCGAAGATGCATGGGGACTGGACAAATATGATCCGACAGATGCGGTAAAAGAGGCTAAAAATGGCTATTTGAATATAGAAAATTATGCCCTTTCGTTGGAATATCCTGATGAATATGAGTATGAACTTAATAAGAATAAACAATAATCAATTTGTGTAATATGAAAAACATGACATTTACAACAGTACTACTTTGTATACTGTTCATGCCTTTCTTTATCTCCTCATGTACAGATAAGATAGATGAACATTATGAAGAACCTGAATGGTTGAAAGGTAGTGCTTGGGAAGTCCTGGAAGATAGAGGGAACTACTCGCTATTTTTGCAGGCAGTAGAGTTGGCAGGTTTTAAGCCTATTATGGAGGGAAAAAGTATCCTGACTGTGATGGCTCCGGATGATACGGCTTTTTCGGCCTATTTGGAGAAGCACGGCTATTCCGACATCAGTGAAATAAATTTGGATGAATTGAAAAAAGTGATTGGTTTTCATCTGCTTTATTATTCTTACAATAAAAATAAGTTGGTGAATTTTCGTCCGGAAGGTGATTTAATAACTGATGAGGAAATGAATAAAAATGCGGGTCTGTATTATAAGTTTCGTACACGTAGTAGTAATGTTCCTACTATGGAAGTAGAGGCTTCTACGGGTAAACGACGCATGGTTTATCATCTGGACCGTTTTATTCCGGTTTTCTCTTACCGTTTTTGGGATACCAAAAAGTTGGATGCTGCATCTAATTATACCTATTTTTATCCTAATTCCACATGGAAAGGGACAGGGGGATTCAATGTTTCCAATGCTGCTGTTAGTGAATATGAAATTTTGGCAGATAATGGTTATGTATATATTGTTGATCAGGTAATTGAACCTTTGGAAACCATTTATACCCAGTTGGAATCAAATGAAAATTATTCGATTTTTTTCAACTTATATAATGAAAATACCACTTATACGTATGACGCTACCTTATCTAAAGATTTTGGAGCAGCCTTGGGGGCCGATTCACTTTTTATTCATACACATGGTACTTCTTTGCCTGCTATAGCAGTAGAATGGTATTCAACGAAATATTCGGATGTAGCCAATAATGCTTCAAAAGCATATAGTGTATTTGCACCGTCAGATGTGGCTATGAATAATTTCTTTGATAATTATTGGGAAAAGGGTGGATATGAATCTTTGGATGATGTAGATGATTTAGCAATGAAATATATGTTGAATCAATTTATTTATAAAGATGGAATTGCATTCCCTGATGAAATTACGAGTGGAAAAGTTAAGAATATGTATGACATGGTCTTTAACTTCGATCCTTCTAAGGTGACTGATAAATCAATGTGTGTCAATGGTGTCTTTTATGGATTAAATACAATGGATACACCTATTTTGTTTGCTTCTGTAGTCGGACCGGCTTTCCGTAACAAAGATTGTAATTATTATCTTTACATGTTGGATGGGACTGGACTGATAACTGCCTATTCTTCACAAGATACGAAGTATGTCTTGTTAGTGCCTACTAATGAACAAATAGAGTCAGAAGATATTTACTTGAGAACTTATGCGGATGGAAGTAAGTTACAACAAGAAACCGAGGATGGATTGGTAGATGTTTCTTCTTCTGTAATGAGAACTATTGTAAACATACATACGGCTACAGGTGTAGATGGACTGAAAACAAATGGGACACAGGTTCTAGCTACACAAACCGGTTTTAATTATTGGTATGTGAAGGACGGGAAGATAACAAGTAGTGCAGCTTATAATCAAATTTTGGAACCGGATAATAATGTGGAACCTTTCTCTGAATTTACAGAAGTAAAGAACGGCAATGACAACTGGAATAATGGAAGAACTTATATGTATAGTGGAACAGCCTTGTTTCAAGCGCAAGAAGGTGATGGGTTACAACATAAATTAAGCGTTTGTAATGATAATCGTTATGTTTACTATCAGTTTGCACAGCTGTTGCAGAAAGCTGGTATGGTAATGTCTAGCAACTATATATTCGGACTAGCAGGAGCTTATCATGTTATAGGTTTTATTCCGACAAATGAAGCCATTAGTACAGCAATAGCTGCAGGGCAAATTCCGGGCATGGATGCGACCGGAGCGGTAACTAGTAGTTCGAAACTTCGTCAATACCTGCTTTCATATTTTATACGTGATAGGGAAAATGCACTTATTTCTTATCCTTATCCGGGGTCGGCTATGAAGAGTTCTACATATGTTACTGCTAGTGGAAAGTCTTTGACGTATACAGATTCCGGAAGTTCATTAAGCATAATGGTAGATGGAAAAGTGGCAAACGTGATATCTGATTATAATTTCTTCCCGTTTGCGTTTGACGACGGATGTTTTCAGTTGATTGATACAGTCCTTTGATATAACCGAATTTAATATGAATATGAAATTAGTAAAATACATGCTGATAGCGATACTTGTTCTGGGGACAGGGGAAGTAGCCGCACAGGTACAAGTCGTGTCCGGTAAGGTGACCGAAATGCTGGGAAATCAGATCGAACCGATAGTAGGTGCGAATGTGAATATTGTGAACGCTCAAAACCGTTCTGTAGGAGGTGCGGTGACCAATTTGGATGGTGACTACCGTTTACAAATTCCTGCACAAGAAAACAATCTGACATTGGTATATTCATACATTGGTATGAAAACGAAACGAATCAAATATACTGGTCAGAAGGTATTGAATGTAAAACTGGAATCCAATGTGGAAACATTGGATGAGGTTGCTATCACTGCTAAACGTATCGAACGTAATAATATGGGTATCGGACATAAAGAGAATGTATCTGCGACCCAGAAAGTGATGATGGAAGATTTGATTGCTACTGCTCCGATAGCTACGGTAGAAGAAGCTTTACAGGGGCAGTTGAGTGGTGTAGATATTGCATTGAGTGCTGACCCGGGAGCACGGAGTTCTATCCGTATTCGTGGTACCAGTACACTGAATGGTTCTGTCGAACCATTAATTGTGATTGACGGGGTTCCCTATACACAAGAGTTAGATGACGACTTTGATTTTTCTACTGCCAATGAAGAAGATTTAGGTGCTTTATTGAATATTGCTCCTACTGATATAGAATCGGTAGAAGTTTTGAAAGATGCGGCTGCTACGGCTATTTGGGGAACGAAAGGTGCTAACGGTGTGTTGTCAATTACGACTAAAAAAGGTAAGACTGGCAAGACTACATTTAATTTTTCTTCTAAGTTCACAGCAAAATTTGAACCGAATAGTATTCCAATGTTAAATGGATCGGAGTACATTGCTATGGTACAGGAGGCTTTGTGGAATAGTGCTAATTATACAGGTTTGAATGCAGATACTTATTTAAAGTATTTGTATGATACACCTGAAATTAACTACTCGCCCAATTGGAACTATTTCAATGAATATAATGTAGATACAAACTGGTTGGACGAGGTACGTCAGAATGCATTTACTACAGACAATACATTTTCTATGAGCGGTGGTGGTGAAAAGGCCACTTATCGTCTGTCACTGGGATATTTAAGTGAAGGAGGTACAACCATCGGTACAGGGCTGAAACGTTTCAACTCATCTTTGCGTGTAGACTATAATTTCTCGGATAAGTTGAGGTTTGGAGCAGATTTCTACTTTACACAGTCAGATAAGGATGATAACTGGGCACCAAAAGATAGCAACGTACGTTCGGAAGCGTTTAAAAAGATGCCAAATAAATCTCCTTATTATATGGATGATAATGGAAACCGTTCTTCACAGTATTTTTCTTATCAGACAAAGGATTGGGAAGGTGAATTTAAGGCAAGTAACAATAGTGCCTCTCATTTTAATCCGGTAGCTATGGCAAACGAGAGTTATAAAAATACTATGTCACGTGATAGCCGTGCTAATTTCCGTATTGATTATAAAATACTTCCGTATCTGACGTATTCGGCTTATGCTTCTCTTAAGATGTCAACTACTACAACAGACAAATTCCTTCCTCAAGTTGCTACGGGAGTGGCTTGGACAAGTGAATATGCCAACCAAAGTACTGCTGCTTCTTCAGAGAGTCTAACGTTGCAAACGGAAAACAAATTGATATTCAATAAAAACTGGAAGGATAAACATAATTTGATTGCAACTGCTGTATTCCGTACTACGCAGGCTACCAGTTCTAGTGCTACAAGTACTTCTTATGGTAATGCTTCCTCCGGTCTTGCAGATCCGATTACAGGTAGTTCTGTTTATAGTCTGGGTTCAGGGGAGTCGGAAGCACGTAGTATTTCCGGAACCGGTTTGATTAACTATACTTTGTTGGATCGTTATGTATTTCATACTTCTGCAACGATGGATGCTAATTCTGCAATGGGTAAGTCAGAACGTTTGGGTATTTTTCCTACTGTGGGAATTTCTTGGAATATGCAAAATGAACCATTCATGAAAAATACAGAAGACTGGATGGATGAAATCAAACTTCGTTTCAGCATCGGACAAAGTGGTAATGCTCCCAAAGGGACGGCCGCTTATTATGGAGCTTATAGTTCACGAGGAGAATATATGGATATGTCTGCTATTTATCCTAGCAGAATGCAGTTGAACAATTTGAAATGGGAAACTTCAACAGAATATAATTTGGGTGGTGATTTTAGCTTTTTCCATGGCAAGTTAAGGCTGACTTTTGAGTGGTATAATAAATATATTAAAGATTTGCTGCAGAAAGAACCGAAAATGCCGACTACTACAGGATTCTCTAAGAATAAATGGTACAACTCTGGAAGAATGGAGAATAAAGGATGGGAGGCCCGTATCGATGGTGTATTGTATGAAAAGAAAGATTGGCGTGTTAGTGCCTATGTTAACTTGAGCCGTAACACGAACGAAATTACCGAACTGCCTGAAACAATGAATCCGGAGCCTTATACCTTTAAAAATGGTGAGTATGCTATTCGCATTGAAGAGGGACGCCCGTTTGGTTCTTTCTATGGTTATCGTTACAAAGGAGTCTACCAAAATCAGGAGGCTACTTATGCACGGGATAAAGAGGGAAATGTTATGAATGATGTGAACGGTAAACCAATTGTTATGAAGAATGGTGCTAAGCAGGTATGTCCGGGTGATGCTATTTATGAAGATATTAATCATGATGGTGTGATAAATGAATACGATATTGTTTATCTGGGCAACTGTAATCCGATTCTTACTGGTGGTTTTGGCTTTACCGTTAAATATAAGCGTCTAAGTTTGAATGCATTATTCTATGGTCGTTTTGGACAGAAAATTATTAATGCGACTCGTATGGATAATGAATCTATGTATAATGCCAATAACCAAAGTAAAGCGGTTTTGCGGCGTTGGAGAAATGAAGGAGATAATACGGATATTCCACGTGCTTTATATAATGAGGGATATAACTATTTAGGGTCAGATCGTTTTGTAGAAGATGCTTCTTATGTTCGTTTAAAGACTTTGTCGTTGAGCTATTCCTTGCCTAAAAAGGTGTGCAATTATTTAGGTATCAATACGCTTAATTTCTTTGTTACTGGTTATGACTTGTTAACTTGGACTGGTTACACAGGACAGGATCCGGAAGTGTCTCTTCCTACTTCGGCTTCTAAACTGTCGAAAGATAGTGCAAATACACCTTGCTCTCGCCGTTTTTCTTGTGGTTTAAATTTGAATTTCTAATACATTTACAGACATGAAGAAACTGATTTATATAGGGATAATGGCAGGTAGCCTGCTGCTAAACAGTAGTTGCAGCGATTGGTTGGACTTGCTTCCCAAAAATGAACAAGTGACTGACGCTTACTGGAAATCGAAAGAAGATGTAGAAGCGGTCATTGCTTCCGGTTATTATTATATGCGTTCCTCCTGCCAGTCATTGCTGAAATGGGGAGAACTGCGAGGAGCATCTATTTGTACCTTGACAGGTGATAAGGATGGGATGAAGTTGCAGAATTTCCAGTTGGATGGAACAGAAGCTATTTGTAAATGGGAGAACATGTATCAAGTGATCAACATGGCCAATGTGGTCATCGCTCATGCTCCGGGAGTACGTGAAATAGATGACACTTATACAGAAGGCGCAATGAATGCACATCTTTCCGAAGCTTATTTCATGCGAGCATTAATGTATTTTTACTTGGTACGCAATTTTAAAGAAGTGCCTTTGGTAACAACTCCTTATGAGGATGACTCTACTCCGTTTTCTATTGCCAAATCTTCAGAAGAAGAAATCTTGAAGCAAATTAAGGCGGATGTGCAAACAGCTCTTGACTCTGGAGGTGCGAAGGAATTTTATGATAATGATAATTGGAATGCTTCCAAAGGACGGGCTACTAAATGGGCTTTGTATGCATTAATGTCGGAAGTTTCCTTGTGGACCGAAGATTATGATACTTGTATTAAGTATGCAGACCTATTAATCAACGCTACTGCATCACGTCGTCCGGCATTTATTACAATTCCGGAGAACTGGTATACAATTTTTAATCCGGGGAATAGTAATGAATCCATTTTTGAAGTGAACTGGGATGGCAACACCTATAGCCAGACGGGAGGGCCAAGTGCTATGTATACGACTGGTACAAATCCCAATTATCGATATTCTACTAAAATGGGTGAGGATTTGGTCAATGATTTTGAAGAGGTTATGGCAGGAAAAGATGCAATCCGTAGCCAATTTGGTGCTTTTATAGCTTATACTGATGGAGAGAACATCGTTCATTGTATATGGAAATATGAGATGGGCGATACCGACCCAACGAATCCGGATGCAATACGTTTGAAAGATGATGCTAACTGGATTATTTACAGAATGGCAGATGTCATGTTGATGAAGGCGGAAGCATTAATTTGGAAAGGAAAGGAAAATTGGCAGGAGGCTGTTGATATTATAAATCAGATCCGTACTCGTGCTAACTTGCCTGAAAAAACTATAGCTTTAGATGAGGAGGATGAAAGCTCAATGATGGAAAACTATTTATTGCCGGAACGTAATATTGAATTGGCGGCTGAAGGTAAGCGTTGGTATGACATGATACGTTATGCCAAAAGTAAGAACTATGCTCATAAATCAGCTTTTATTGCTTTGGTTCAGCAATACAATACAACAGCGAATGCTAGTTGGATACGTTCAGTTCTTCAGAATGAATATGCATGGTATTTACCAATTCACGCGGATGAAATTGAAAATAACAACTTATTGGTACAGAATCCATATTATGGAATAACAGGTAATAATTAATAAACAGCCATTTATGAAGACTTTAGGAAATATATATTTATTATTATTGGTTGCATTATTCAGTGCATGCAACGATCCCTATGAAGACTCTACTTATCAGGTTTATGATATGAATCCGGTATCGTCTTATCTGGAAACTCGTTCTGATGAATTTTCCGAGTGGATCACTGTATTGAAGTATGCAGATTTGTTTAATGCCGTGAATCAGGCTTCATCTTATTTTACGGTGTTGGTTCCTACAAATGAAGCTGTGCGCAGTTTCTATACTAAAAAGAATGTATCTTCTATTCAGGAATTGGGAAAAGACTATGCCCGTAGTCTTGCTGAATATCATATCGTGAATGATTCTATCAATCTGAATACTTTTGTTCAAGGAGGTAAACTGGAAGCTAAAACTCTTTCGGATGATTATCTTTCCGTCTCTTTTGATGAAAGTTCGGAGGCTGGAGGATTTAATTCAATTTATGTGAATAAAGAAGCGCATGTAAAGGAACTGGCTATCCAAGTGTCTAATGGATATGTGTATGTACTGAATGATGTGATGTCTCCTTTGGTGGAAAGCCTATATGAACGTATCAGTGAAAGTAGTAATAAATACTCCATTTTTGTTGATGCTTTGGAACAAACAAGTTGGAAAGACAGTTTGAGTACTATTTACGATGAAATAAGGCAGGAAGATAATACGGTTATTCAGCAAAAACGGAATTATACGTTGCTGGCTGTATCAGATGATACCTATCGTTCTGAAGGAGTTACTTCTGTTGCTGATCTGGCTGCTAAAGTAGGTGCAATAGGAACAGACTATAAAGATAAAGCAAACGAATTATTTCGCTATGTGGCATATCATGTGATTGGTGGAAGTTACTCTGTTTTTGATTTCAACAATTTTAGTGGAGGTGCAACTACACGATTGTGGACTACCAAAGCAGATGCAGTATTAGAAGCATCTATGCAGAGTGGCAATAAGTTGTATTTTAATTATAAAGGAGAAATTGATGGTCAATCGGTGAAAGCGATGTTTGTTGAAGACGGTTCCGATGTACAGGCTAAAAATGGTATTTTACATGAAATAGATAGCTGGTTGCCTTTGTGGGAATCCGAGATTCCGGTGCGCGTAGAATGGGACTTTGCTGATTATGAGGAGGTAGCTTCTTGGGTGAATGGTGGTTATGGTGATCCGGACCAAAAGTATCAGACGGCAGATGAAAAAGAGCGCCAGTCGGATGTCTCTTCGCTCTCTTGTTACACCGTAGATGCCAGGAGCACTCTTACATCTCTAGATGGTCAAAACGGCGGATATTATCGCGTGGGCTATGCAACTCCGAAGACAAAAGGCTCGGACTGGATCAATTGTAAAAATACAGATCATATCTATTTGAATTTGGGATATAATGGTTCCGTTACCATGAAAACACCAATTCTGATAGCTGGCAAATATAAAGTGACGTTGAAAGTTACTTATGCAAAATCAATGGATTTTATGCGTACAATGACTAGTGGAAGTAATGGAGGTAAAATTAAGTTTACATTTGATGATGACACCGATACAGATGTCGAAGTTCCTATTTATGCGAGTATTACAGCCAATACATTAGGACGTTATGATGTAGTTATTTATGATGAGATTGAATTCTCAAAGACGAAGGTTCATTCTATGAAGATGTTGGTTGCCGATCCGGCTGCTTCTTCTCATAACAAGTTCCGTATCCAATTAGATTATATGACTTTCGAACCGATAATTGAAGATGAATAAACACATACTTATGAAAACTATAAAATATATATTGTCATCTATATTGCTGATAAGTGGTATATATGCATGTAATGATGACTGGGATTCTCATTATTCCCAGGAAGAACAGGTAGTGAATAATGTAAATATTACAGTAGTCAACAAGTCGGCTGTTGATTATTTACAGTCGCAACCGGAATTGAGTTCCATGTACCAATTGTTCAGTGAAACAGGAGTGCTGGATGAGATGATTGAGAAGGATTTGTTGTTCACTATTTTAGTGGTTAGTGACGAGAATGCATTATCTCGTGCAGTTGCTACAGATGATAGAACTTTTTTGGCTAAATCACACATTTCGGATAT
>OLSP01001830.1_pt1 | contig 18481 bp, 17 predicted proteins | sample 1672941 | NCBI WGS metagenome assembly OLSP01 (sample SAMEA3136739, study PRJEB25190) | human gut metagenome | reverse complement strand
GACAGCCGGTTGCCGCGTTTTGATGCGTATGGATAATATTATCGAATATTATGAGTGGCCGTGTGTATCTGCTAGAGATATAGGCGGTTTTTTTGTAGAATTAAGAGGACATAGTCCTCATCCCCGCATATTCTCATAATAAACTCGTAACATTTGATAATGCCATAAGCGAGGCACTTATCAGAAAAGGAGGAGTTTTTATGAAGAAAAGAAGTAACAAGTCGTTTTTAGCTTCTGCAGCTTATTTAGTAGTAGCTCTTGTTTTATGTGCGGGTGTTATTTTTTATACAGGTAATGGCGGTACAGGATTAACAGTTGCAGATATCACAGATACTATGCCGGAGACAGGTACAGATGAGATCGTAGCTGGTGAAGAAGAAGTACCATTAGCCAGCGCACCAAAGGTTTCTGTTAAGAAGTCAACTAAGACAACGACAAAGAAGAAGACTTTAAAGAAAGCAGCGAAAAAGACTAAAACAACGACAAAGAAGAAGACTTCTAAGAAGAAGAGTACAAAGAAGACAGCTACCGTACAGACTGTAACAGAGACAACTGTTCAGACTACAGAGAAGACATCTACTAAGAAGAAATCCAAAGTACAGACAATTCGGACTACAGTAGTTACAACTGTTAAGACAACAACTCAGACATTTGGAACAACTACAACAACTACAACGAATAATGCTGCTTCTGTAGGAGCTTCTACAGCAGTTTCCAGTTCAGGATTTGCAATTTCCAAGTTCAGTGATATTAAAGGCCATGTAGATTCTAAAGTTTATGATGCCTTTGTAAACCTTGGATTTGAACTTAAGATTAATTCCAAATTAGCAACAACTGGTGTGTTTAGTACAAAGAATCATAATATCCAGTTAAAGAGAGGTCAGTCCTCATACTTACTCCATGAGTTAGGCCATTTCGTATCTGCATTAAAGGGACGCAATGGTAAGAAGATTGATCAGTCCTCAGAATTTACAAGAATTTATAATGAAGAGAAGTCCGCTTATGTAGGCAACAATAAAGCATATGTAACACAGGATGCAGCAGAATACTTTGCAGAATCATTCCGTGATTACACAGAGAATCCATCTGCATTAAAGAGCCAGCGTCCTAAGACATACAGCTATATCAGCCAGATGGTAAGCTCCCTTTCCAGCAGTGATGTGAAGGCTTTCCGTAATGCATATGGATGGTATTGGAGCATCAACAAATAATATGAGTTAATTATTCTAATTTTAGATTAATTGAATAATTAAAAGGGTCAGGTAATGTAGTACCTGGCCCTTTAGTAATTTTTTAGAATAAACAGACGGTCCCAGAGAAGGACAATATATAAAAATGCTTCGTTTCACTGAACTCTTAACACTTGCTTACCGCACTCGTGTTAAGAGCTTGCTCAAAGGCACATTTTTATATATTGTCCTTCTCTGGGACCTGCCCTTGTATGGAGAAAAAATTATTAAAGGGCTGGGAAAAAATAGAGGGATGAGAGAGAGGCATGTTATTTGTTGGTTTTTTGCTTTCAGGATGCTTTTAAGGAGGAGTATGTATAAAAATTCATATAAAATATAAAATCTAATGAAAAAACCTTGACATTTTGTATAATGTGGCATATAGTTGTATATACAAGAACGACACGGAATATTTAAGGTGTTGGAGGGGGAGAAAGATGAGAAGGGAGACTATACGCTGTTTGAAAGAAACAGCAGCGAAATGCAGGCTGAATGTAGTTCGAATGTTGAGAGCCAGTGGTCATGGTCATATTGGAGGAACGTATTCTTCTATAGATATGGTTACCGCATTATATTTTTACAAGATGAATGTAAATCCAGAGAAGCCTGATTGGGAGGACAGGGACAGGTTCCTTTTATCAGCAGGACATAAGAGTATGGTACAGTACGCAGTCTTAGCTGAAAAAGGATATTTTCCAAAAGAAATTCTGGATACATACGGACATTTACATTCTAAGCTGGCAGGACATCCGAATATGCATAAGCTTCCAGGAGTAGAGGCAAGTACTGGTGCGTTGGGGCATGGCCTTTCTATTGCGACAGGAATGGCAATGGGATTACAGCTGGATAAGAAGCCATCTAAGGTATACACCATTTTAGGAGATGGCGAATTAGCGGAAGGTTCTAACTGGGAAGCAGCAGCGGCAGCAGCGCATTATAAACTGGATAATCTTACAGCAATTGTAGATTTTAACGGATTACAGATTAGTGGTAAGGTTACCGATGTAATGGATTTTACTCCAATTGGAGATAAGTTTAGAGAATTTGGCTGGGCGGTAAGAGAAATTGATGGAAACAATATGGATGAAATCGTGGAAGCATTTGATGCATTACCATTTGAAGAAGGAAAACCATCTATGATTGTTGCTCATACCGTAAAGGCAAAGGGACTGAAAGAAGGAGAAGGCAAGGCGTCCTATCATTACTGGAATCCAAGTAAGGAAGATTGTGATGCATTAGAAAAAGATTTGATGGAACAGCTTAGGGGGTATGAAGATGAAATTTGATAATTACATGGACCCGAGAAAAACATTTGGAAAAGCTGTGACACAGGAGGCGGAAAAGAATGAGGATATTGTTGTTCTTTCTGCCGACAGTGGTAAAAGTTCTGGATTTGGAGAATTCATTGAGAAATATCCAGACAGATATTTTGAATGTGGAATCATGGAACAGGGAGTCATCGGAATTTCCTCTGGACTGGCCACTACAGGAAAAGTACCTGTTTTTTGTGCAATCGCACCGTTTGTAACGGCAAGGCCATTTGAAATGTTTCGAAATGATCTTGGATACATGAACCAGAATGTAAAGGTAGTAGGTCGAAACTGTGGAATCACTTATTCCGATCTTGGTGCGACACATCATTCGTTAGAAGATTTTGCAATTGTTCGAATGATTCCGGGAGTTACTATTTTAGCACCGCAGGATCCATATGAGATTGAAGAAGCAGTAAAGGCAATGCTTTCCATGAATGGCCCGGTTTATATGCGAATCGGAAATCCAAAGATTCCGGTACTTTTTGAAAAAGAACCATTTGTCATTGGAAAAGGACGTAAGATTACAGAAGGCGAGGCACTTACGTTAATCACGACAGGTTCAATGACAATGGCAGCAATGGAGGCAGTAGAGCGATTAGAAGAGGAAGGCATCCAGGTGGAACATATAGGAATGCCGACTGTGTGGCCGATTGATGCAGAGCTTATTTGTGATTCTGTAAAGAAAACAGGCAGAGTCATGACGATAGAGGAACATTATATCAAAGGTGGATTGGGAACAATTGTCATGGAAACATTGAATGATAATGGTATAAACGTTCCGATAAAAATGCATGGAATTCCGCACTGCTATGCCAGCAATGGCCCTTATAATGAACTGATGGCTTATTATAAGTTAGATGCAGATGGAGTTTATGGGGGTATAAAAGAATTTTTAAAAAATGAGGAGGGTAACAAATGATTGATTTTTCAAAGATTAAATCCAAAAAAGAAGTAGGAAAGTGTTTTGACTATGCTATTTTACCGAAACAGACAACAGAGCAGACTATCCGTGACTGCTGTAAAGAAGCAATTAAGTATAATTGTAAGGCATTTTGTTTTTCATCTTCTGAATGGACTCCAATTGTAGCAGAAGAATTAAAGGGAACGGATATCCTGGTTGGAGCAGCGATCGGATTCCCATTTGGCCAGCAGTCAAGTGCAGTTAAGGCTTTTGAGACAGCTGAAGCGGTACGTTTAGGAGCAACAGTACTTGATAACTGTATGAACGTTGGAGATTTAAAAGATAAAAAATACGATAAGATTCTTGCAGAATTTAAAGAGTATGTGGATGCCGCACAGGGCGTAATGACAAAAATGATTATTGAGACCTGTTTCCTTACAAAAGAGGAAATCGTGACGGCAACAAAGTTAGTCTGTGAAGCAGGAATTGACTGGGTTAAAACATCTACAGGCCAGTATGGCGGGCCATCTGTTCAGGATGTTATGCTCATGGTAGATGCAGTAAAGGGAACAAAGACAAAGGTAAAGGTTGCGGGAGTGAAGGACCCAAGACCACAGAATGCGTTCTGTTTCATTCAGGCGGGGGCTGAATTGATTGGAACAAGAGCCGCAGTAGAAATCCTTGATGCAGTAGATGATTTAAGAAAAATCGGCTTAATACCAGCGTATACAGGAGATAAATAAGAATAAGCCGATAATTTAATATAAGGCGGCAGGCCGATATATTAAGAAAAAATACGGTTTATACATAAGGACAATATAAGGTGCTTGAACCGAGATAAGGTATAAGGGAAATACCAGTAGAGATACAAACGATATATCTTTGGAGGAGGTATTCGTTCATTTACGGAGACGTTAATTGAATAGGGAGGAGTTACATATGGCACAGTATTTAGTAGGATTAGACGGGGGAACTACAGGTTGTAAAACATGTATCTTTGATCTTGATGGAAAGTTAGTAGGAAGCGATTATCGTGAATATCCTTCTTATTATCCAGAACCAGGATGGGTAGAGCAGACTACGGAAGACTTACTTCCTAACTTTTATGACAGTATCAAGACAGCAATTAATAAATCTGGAATTAATCCGGAAGATATTATTGGATTTGGATTCTCAAGCCAGGGTTCCGTAATCGGAATGTTAGATGAGAACGGCGAATTATTAAGACCTTGGGTTGGATGGCAGGATCTTCGAGGTGAGGGCGAAGGTATTGAATACCTGACAAGCCGTATTCCAAGAAGCGAGATCTACAAACAGACAGGTGACCCGGTAGGAACTACTTTTTCCAATGCAAAACTGGCATGGCTGAAATTACATGAGCCGGAAAACTGGGAAAAGACAGCATTATTCTCCACAATGCAGGACTATTTCTTAAAACAGTTCGGAGCAGATGATTACTATACCGATTATTCTTCTGCAAGCCGTGAGGGAATGATGGATATTGATAACGAGTGCTGGTCAAAAGAAATGCATGATATTTTGGGAATCGACCTTTCAAAACGTGCAAAGATTGTGAAAGAACCAGGAAAAGTTGTAGGTCATATCGGAAAAGAAGTTTCGGAAAAGTCAGGACTTCCAGTAGGCACACCAATCTGTATGGGCGCACATGACCAGAACTGCTGTACATTCGGTGCGGGAGCAGTTGATGACGGAACTGCTGTTTTGGTAATGGGAACATTTGGCTCCTGTTTCGTAGTATCTGATAAATCCATTCGTGATCCAAAAGAAAGACTTGTGGTAAAAGGAAATCATGGATGCGGAAACTTCACCATTGAAGCATTTTCCAATACCGCTGCTTCCTCATACCGCTGGTATAGAGATACGTTCTGCGACTATGAAAAACTCATGGCAAAAGAACAGGGAGAAGACCCATATGATTTAATTAATAAACAGATCGCAACTTCACCGATTGGAGCAAATGGTATTACCTTCCTTTCATTTCTTCAGGGTGCTGGAGGAGCAAGAATCAATGGAAAAGCAAGAGGAACTTTTGTAGGAATGACACTTGGAACAAGAAAAGCAGACATGGCCCGCGCCGTTATGGAAGGAATCTGTTATGAAATGTATGATATTATTCGTGCAGAGGAAGATTCTGGAATTAAGATTGACAAGATTCGCCTAGCCGGTGGTGCTGCAAAATCCCCATTATGGTGTCAGATGATGGCAGACATTTTCAAACATCCAATCCAGATTCTTGAAAATGGAGAGGCAGGATGTCTTGGAGCAGCTCTTTACGCAGGTGTTGGAGTAGGCGCTTATAAAGACTGTCATGAGGCAGCAAAAGTAGCCAGAACTACAAAAGAATACACCCCTAATCCAGATAACTACGCAGCCTATGATGCGGCTTATAAGAGATTTTGTGATGTATATGATGCTTTAGATAAGAAGATTTTCTAAAAAATAATAGCATTTAAATAATCGTATTTAGTATATCTGATTTTTAAAAAGAATGAAAAGCCGCGCCTGGGTATCATGTGCCTGGGCGCGGCTTTTTGATATATTTATTCATTTATTTATAAATTATATTACAGATAACTATGAAAAAATGTCAGATATATTAGTATAACTTGACTATTATTAGATATTATTTTATAGTTTATTATAGCATTGTACAGGTAAGGAGAAAAATATGTTAGAGAAAAATAGTCCAAAACCATTGTACCAACAGTTAAAAGATATTCTCGTTGATGCAATAGATTCTGAAAAGTGGAAAGCGAATGAAAAGATTCCATCAGAGAATGAATTGAGTTCTATTTATGGACTGAGCAGAATGACGGTCCGTTCTGTACTTACCGATCTGGTAAAAGAAGGCCTTCTTTACAGAGTGCAGGGAAAGGGAACGTTTGTTGCAGAGAAGATTGTGACAGTCAGTCCATCCTATATCGGTATTCGTGAGCAGTTAGAGAAGATGGGATATGAGGTTGAGACAAGGATTGTTGAATGTCAGGAAGAGCGTTCAAGTGAGACAGTAGCTAAAAAGCTCAATCTTTTACCGGGAGAGTCTGTATTTAAGATTAAGAGAGTTCGTTATATTAAGGGAGATCCGATCAGTCTTCATATATCTTATATTAATGCAAGATACAAAGAAAAGCTAACAGTAGAGATGTTAGAGAAAGAACAGCTTTGTGTGCTTTTGAGCGAGAACTATGGGATTCACAAAAAGAAAGTATCCGAAACATTAGAATCTGTGGTTGCTTCTAACGAAGAAGCAGAACTTTTAGCGGTAGAAAAAGGTCACCCATTATTATTGTTAAGGGATGTTCTTTATGATGAGATTAGCCGCCCATATGAATATACGAAAGTCGTATTTCGTGGAGACCGAATTAAAATCCGTTTACAGTATGAGGAATAAAGACGATAGAATAGATGTATTAATGATTAGAAAGAATAGCGTCAGAGCGTGTTTGAAAAATCATTCCTGCAACCTTCACGCCTCAATTTGCAGAAAGTATTCTTTAAATATGCTGTAGTGTGAATTTATATATTGACTTGTATATACAAGTATGATATTATGAGACTATCAAAAGAGAATATAAGTTAAATATTGTTATGGGAATATGTACTCGTGGAGTCTTTCCCGCACTTGATTTTACGGCTGATTTTCCGCCAGCTGCACCCGGATTTTATCAACGTACGCACTGTGTACACCTCAAAAATCTGGGCACAACTGACAAAAATTTTCTTACAAAATCAAGCACAAAAAGATTCCGAGAGTGCATGACAAAATAAGGAGGAAACATCATGAAAAATAACAGATTTATGAATGTACTGTTAAAGGCAAAAGAAGAGAATATCGCAGTAGGAGCAGTAAATATTTTTAATTATCTGACAGCAGAGGCAGCAGTAAAAGCAGCAGAGGAAATCGGTGTTAACCTGATTATCCAGACATCTGCGGGGACAGTAGAACATTTTGGAGCGCAGAAGCTTTATGATATTGTGGACGCTGCGAGAAAAGGTGCGAAAATAGAAGTTGCATTACATCTTGATCACTGCCGTAATAAAGAACTTGGAAAGCTTTGCGCAGATACTGGATGGGACAGCATTATGATGGACTTTTCTCATCTGCCATTTGAAGAAAATATCGCAAATACAAGAGAGATGGCAGAATATGCACATAGCAGGAATGTTGCGATTGAGGGAGAAATCGGAGTTATTTCCGGTGTGGAAGAAGAAATTGTAAGTGATGAAGCCGTTGGTGCTGACTTTGAAGAGACGATGGAATTTGTAGAGCGCTCCCAGATTGATGCGGTAGCACCGGCAATCGGTACAGCGCATGGTATTTATCACGGTGTTCCTAAAATTAATTTTGAACTCGTTGAGAAACTTGGAAAAGAAAAAACTCCAGTCGTAATTCACGGCGGTTCTGGATTATCTGCAGAAACATTTACCCGTCTTATCGAACTTGGCGGAAGAAAGGTAAACATTTCTACATTAGTGAAGAATGCGTACCTTGATAAGACAAAAGAACTCATTCTTTCCGGTGAAAAGTTTGCGCCGATTCCATTTGATACCGAAGTGGAAAATGCGGTAAAAGAAGAAGTGAAGAAGCATCTGGAAGTATTTTCGGGAAAGAGAACAAGTTTCTAGTTTAAAATACACGTTTTCAGGGAGGGAAAAGTATGCTGGCAAATTATGAATGTGATTTACATGGACATACCAATCGTTCTGATGGAAATGACAGTCCTGTAGAGTATATTCGACACGCGGTACATCGCGGTGTGAAGATTTTGGCAATAACAGACCATGATATTGTTCCGCCAGAGATGATAGAGTTAGGCGGGGGCAAAAGACAGGAGATTACGGCCTACGCAAAAGGTATTGGAGTTGAACTTCTCAGAGGAATTGAGATTTCCTGTGAGACATATATTGATGATGTACATCTTGTCTGTCTTGGCTGTGACTGGAATGCCCCATATTTTAAAGAATTAGATGAATTTACGATTAACAGTAAGGTCAACAGTTACCGTAAGCTGATTGATCTTCTGAACGAGCAGGGAATGGAAATGACCTGGGAGGAAGTTCTTCAGAATAACGGTTACCCAGTCCAGGAGCAGTTTGTTCAAAAGAAAATGATTTTTGAACTTATGGCGAGAAAAGGCTATATGGAAAGCTGGAAAGAAGCAAAGTTATATGTGAAAAACAGTAAGGAAGTTAGCGTGAAGAGAGAGAAGCCGGATGCAGTTTCTGTTATCAAAGAGATTCATAAACTTGGCGGTATCATTATACTGGCGCATCCGTATCTTATTTCTGAGCCGGTATCTTATAAAGGAAAAGAGATGTCCAGACAGGAATTTATAGAGGTTTTAATTGAAGCTGGACTTGATGGAATCGAAGCTTCTTACACATATGATAAGACCAGTTACGGCGGCACGATGACAAAGGACGAGATAAAAAAAGAAGTGATAGAACGTTATGCAGGCCGTGGCTTAATTATTTCCGGCGGTTCCGATTATCATGCGGATGGAAAGAAAGGTGTAAAGAATCCCCGGGAAATTGGAGAGTGTGGAATTACCAGAGAGGATTTCATGAAATATGAGAAATTAGTGCGGATTTTGCCGTAAAAAGGGAAAATTTTTGTAAATGTTACATCTTAATTATTTTAAAATCCAGTGTTCAAAAGCTTTTCAATGTGCTAGAATAAGGCGTGAAATGAATTAAAATGAGCTTTTGAAAGGATGAATTATATTGGCTAATAAAAATATAGTAGTGCTTATGGGAGGAAAATCCTCTGAACATGATGTTTCTCTCGTTTCAGCAAAAACAGTAATCGAAAACATTGATAAAGATCTTTATAACGTAATTATGGTAGGAATCACAAAGGATGGACAGTGGAAGTTAGTTGACAGACTGGATCATCTTGAGGATGGTTCCTGGGTAAATAGTAAGACGAGTGCTTATATCTGCCCGGATACAGGAAGAAAGGAACTTCTCTTAGAAAGAGACGGCAAGGTTGATCGTATTTCTATCGATGTTGTTTTCCCTGTCCTTCACGGAATGAACGGAGAGGACGGAACGGTTCAGGGGCTTTTAGAGTTAGCAGCAATCCCATATGTAGGATGTGGCGTGTTAGCTTCTGCATGTTCTATGGATAAGTTCTACACTAAGATCGTTGTAGATTCCATCGGGGTACGTCAGGCAAAGTTTGTTGGCGTAAGAAGACATGAACTTACACACATGGATGAAGTAGTGGCAAGAGTAGAAGCAGGTGTTCCATATCCTGTATTCGTAAAGCCTTCTAAAGCTGGTTCTTCTCAGGGTGTCAGCAAGGCAGAGAACAGAGAGGAACTGATTGATGCACTGAATCTTGCAGCAAAACACGATTCTAAGATTTTAGTGGAAGAGACAATCGTAGGTCGTGAGATTGAGTGTGGTGTTCTTGGAATGAATGAGCCTAAGGCTTCTGGTGTTGGCGAAGTATTATCTGCTGAAGAATTCTACAGCTACGATGCGAAGTACAACAACGAAGAATCCAGAACGGTCGTAGATCCTGAACTTCCAGAAGGAAAAGCAGAAGAAATCCGCAAAGATGCCGTAGCAATCTTTAAAGCATTAGACTGCTCCGGATTATCAAGAGTAGACTTCTTCCTGACAAAAGATACAAACGAGGTTGTATTTAACGAAATCAATACACTTCCAGGCTTTACAGCTATCAGTATGTATCCAATGCTCTGGGAAGCAAGAGGTTTAAGCAAAAAGGCTCTTGTCCAGAAACTTATCGATCTTGCAATGAACAGATACGACGTGTAAAGTTATGGCAAGAAAGGTCTGGCTTACGATAACAGGTATCCAGAAAGGGTTCGATCAGGAAGAACCCGTCACTCTGGTTACCGAAGGAAGTTATATTCATAAAAATGGTGTGCATTACATTTTTTATTCAGAGCGGACAGAAGAAGGGGCGGTCATTAAAAACCGCCTCACCATCTCTCCGGGTAACGTAGAACTCCGCAAAACTGGAGCGGGCAACTTCAACTCTGTACTCGTATTTGACACAGAGCATAACAAGAACTGCCTCTATCAGTCCCCGGCAGGCCCGATGGAACTGGTGTCCGACACGAAGAAAATCCGTGTATTACACGGAGATGCACATTTTAAATTACAGCTTAAATATTCTCTTATCATGAATGGAATGTTGGTATCAGATTATGATTTGACGGTGCTGGCGAAGTTTATGGAGTAGGAAGAAGAACTATGGCAATACTATAAATACTGCAAAGCATTTAATATTCCAAGACGTGAATTACTAATCTATGTATCATTATTTGTCTGGCAGTATTTTGTGAAATGACTTATAGAAGAAACTAAAAAAGAGGTAACAATGGCGATAATATTGGAAGAAATCTATGAGGTGGCATTACACCGTTACAATATGAAGCTGGTTGCTGGAGGAAGAGGCTTAAGAAATCTCGTTGACTGGGTACATACCGTCGAGGAGATGGATTATGTCTCTTTTTTAAAAGGCAGAGAGCTTATTATCACAACTGGAATCAGGGAAAAGGACGAAGAGACACTCGTCCGGTTTGTAAAAAGCCTGCATGAAACAGGCGCAAGTGGTCTGGTTATTAATATTGGAAAATACATCACCAGAGTACCGAGGGGCGTTATTGCATACAGTGAAGAAGCAGGATTCCCTGTCTTTACATTACCGTGGGAAGTCCATCTCGTAGACTTTAACAGAGATTTATGTAACCTGATCTATAAAACGATGCAGGAGCAGGACGGATTGGAAACGGCACTCCAGAAAGCAATCTTTTCCCATAAAGAAGAACAACAGTATATGCCTGTCTTGCATGAGAATCATATCCATAAAGACACAGAATTCTTCATGATTCAGTGCTATTTCCCAGCCAATAAAGATATACAGGCAGACGATAAATTCGACAATACCCAGTTTTTCTACCGCTTTATCCGGCAGTGCCAGCAAATATTTGCCGAGAAAAAGGTACTCTCCGTCATTTTTCAGCGAGATTTGTATATCACACTCGTAGCAAAAATGCCTACAGGCACAGAGAGGGAAAATGTAATCCAACAGATAAAAACATTTTCAGAAAGCTTTGCCCGGCAAAAAGAACTTTACATGGCAGTCGGTGACGAAGAAACTGTGGTAGAAAACCTGTGGGAAAAATACAGAGACTTATCCTATTTATGTCGCTGGGGAAGACAAAAAGGCAAAAATATCTGTCAGGAAGAAGAACTCGGCATAAGCAGACTCTGGCTCTCAATCGGCAATATCAAAAAACTGGAAAAGTATCGAGAAAAAATGCTTGGCGAATTAGAGCGACTCGATCAGGAAACCGGCAGCGAATACATCCGTATTTTAAAATGCTACCTCGAAACTAACGGAAATATCGGGGAAGTCGCAACCGAATGCTATCTGCATAGAAATACTGTCTCCTATCATCTGAAAAAAATCGCTGAAATCACGGGTAAAACACTCAACTCCACGAAAGATAGAAGCGACTGGTATATGGCATATCAGATTGATGAATTTTTGGGATTGATTTGATGGCATAGGCTCTCTTCTCGGGCGTCTGTCCTTCCGCTTTTGCCTTGAATGAAACAGCCATTATGAATGCTGCACAACAACCTTGTGTATTGTGACGATAGTAATATCAAAGAATTGTGTTATAGTAATGTCATGAAATAAATAAGTAACAAAAATAAATAGGAAACAAGCAAAGGTGCAATAACAGCAAACGCTGGGATTGCACCTTTTTCTTTTAAAATTAAGGAGAAATTCGATATGTTAAGAGAAGCATTACCAGAAATAGTTACAGGAAGTGTACCAGGAGCAAAGGCAAAGGCTATTTTAGATAGAAGAAATGAGTAAAAAAATACTGGCAAAAAATAAAAGCTGGTGTTAAATATATTTTAGAAACATAATATTTGCAAAGTAAAGAAAGAAGGAAGCATCATGGAATTTAATTATTTTCTGCCGGTAAACATTGTATTTGGTTCTGGAAAAGTTTTAGAGACAGGAGAACTGACCAGACCTTATGGTAAAAAAGCATTGATTGTTACTGGAAAAAGCAGTGCAAAAAAGTCTGGACTTTATGATAAGGTAAACGACAGTTTAAAAGCAGCAGGTTTAGAAACAGCTCTTTTTGACAAAGTAAGCCAGAATCCACTTACAACAACAGCGCAGGAAGGCGCAGATTTTGCAAAGGCAAATGGTTGTGATGTTGTCGTTGCCATCGGTGGTGGAAGTATCATGGACTGTGCAAAAGCGATTGCATTTTTAAGTAAAAATGATGGGGATATCAACGATTACATCTATAATCGCCTGCGTAGCGATGATGCCCTGCCATTAGTGCTCATCCCTACAACCTGCGGTACCGGTTCAGAAGGAAATGGATTTGCTGTTCTCACCAATCCTGATAACGGGGATAAAAAGTCTCTCCGCTGTAATGCCATCGTAGCCAAAGTGTCCATCGTAGACCCGGAATGTATGATGACAATGCCGAAAAAAGTACTCGCATCCGTTACATTTGACGCATTATGCCATAATATTGAAGCATACACATCCAAAATCGCACAGCCACTCACAGATGCACTGAGCTTATACGCTATTGAACTCATTGCGAATAACCTTGTTTCTGTATACAACGGAACTGGAAACAAAAAAGAGTGGGAAAATATCACAATGGCAAGTACAATCGGCGGTATGGTAATCAACACAGCCGGAGTAACCCTCGCACATGGAATGGAACATCCAGCAAGCGGACTGAAAAACATCGTACACGGCCAGGGACTTGCAGCCTTAACACCAGTAGTCATTGATGCATCCTATAAAGGAGACGAAGAAAAATTCGGAAACATCGCGAAAATCTTTGGCGGAAAATCTGCAGCTGACTGTGCAGATAAAATCCGTGAACTCTTAAAAGCCATTGATTTAGAATGCAAACTGTCCGACCTCGGCATCGCAGAGGAGGATATTCCGTGGATGGCGGAAAACTGCATGAAAGTATCCGCCGCAGGCGTAGCAAACAATCCAGTGGTATTTACGCAGGAAGAAATCGCTGAGATATATAGAAAGGCTTTGTAGTAATTCTGGGGTCGTCTGTCAAATTGCACGAACAATATAATAGACAAAATGCAATGGAAAACTCAAAAACATTCGAATTTAGGGTCTGAAATCTACAAAAAATCTTTTTAAATTACCTGTTGACAGATTAAGAGAGACGTGATATTGTATAAGCGTACAAAATAATAGACAGTTAAAGCAAAGGTGCTTACAATAATTTGTAAGTGTCTTTGCTTTTTTTGTTTCATGGGGAAGATGTCATTTCCCATATGATAAAAACCGGTTTGTAAAAAGAAAATGAAAGTTTTAGATAATAAGGAGGATTTTATCATGAAATTAAAAGATACAGGACTTACAGTACAGGATATTAAGGACAAAGTAAATAAATATATGATCGAGACTTACGAGCGTTTTGATTTCTTAGCTGAGACAGCAGAGGGAATGTATATTTACGATGAGAATGGTACACCATATCTTGATTTTTATGCAGGTATCGCTGTAAATAACGCTGGTAACAGAAATCCAAAGGTTGTTGCAGCAGTTAAGGATCAGGTAGACGATATCATGCATACATTTAATTATCCTTACACAATTCCACAGGCATTACTTGCTGAAAAGGTTTGTAAGACTCTTGGAATGGATAAAATCTTTTATCAGAACTCCGGTACAGAAGCGAACGAAGCGATGATTAAGATGGCTCGTAAATATGGTATTGAAAAATACGGCCCTAATAAATATCATATCGTAACTGCTAAGATGGGATTCCACGGAAGAACATTTGGTGCCATGTCCGCAACAGGTCAGCCGGGTAATGGATGCCAGGTTGGTTTTGGTCCGATGACTTATGGTTTCTCCTATGCGCCATATAATGATTTAGAAGCATTTAAGAATGCATGTACTGAGAATACAATCGCTATCATGGTTGAGCCGGTACAGGGCGAAGGTGGTGTTCATCCTGCAACACCAGAGTTCTTAAAAGGACTTAGAGAATTCTGTGATGAAAAGGGAATGCTCTTATTGTTAGATGAGGTACAGACTGGATGGTGCAGAACCGGAGCAGTAATGTCTTATATGAATTATGGAGTAAAACCAGATATCGTTTCTATGGCAAAAGGTCTTGGCGGCGGAATGCCAATCGGTGCTATCTGTGCAACAGAAGAAGTATCTAAAGCATTTACCCCAGGTTCTCATGGAACAACTTTTGGTGGACATCCAATCAGTTGTGCAGCAGCTTTGGCAGAAGTAGAAGAACTTCTTGACAAAGACTTAGCAGGAAATGCAAAGAAAGTTGGAGATTATTTCGCAGCAAAATTAGAGAAACTTCCACATGTAAAAGAAGTAAGACATCAGGGACTCCTCGTTGGTGTAGAATTTGATGATGAGATTTCCGGTGTGGAAGTAAAACATGGATGCCTTGACAGAAAGCTTCTTATCACAGCAATCGGGGCACATGTCATTCGTATGATTCCACCACTGATTGTTACAGAAGAACAGTGCGATGAGGCTTGTGCGATTATTGAAGAAGCTGTAAAAGCATTATGTTAAGACGTTATTAGGCAAGGGTGTCACAAGTGAGTTTGTGATGCCCTTTTCTTTTTCTAGTTGAAAGAACAGAAAAAGCAGACAGAGATAGAAACGTCGCAGATATATTTGGCGAATGAATTCTGAATAGTTACAAATTTTTAAAGATGACATTTTTATAAAGTGAGCATTATAGCCGACATTTATATTAAAAGATTATAGAAGTTAGAAAGGAAAAAAATATGGCACATCTTGTTATTACGATAGGATGCGAATATGGCGCGAAAGGCAACATGATCGGAAGAAAAGTTGCAAAGGATTTGGGAATAAAGTTTTATGACCGTGATACGGTTGATAAGATTATCAAGGAAGTTGGTATTCCTAAAGACATCATGGAAAAGGTAGAAGAAGGTGGAACAATCGCCGGAAAAGGTGCAGAAGGTGATGTTCGAGGTTCTTTCTCCAAATATGCGGATTTAACGCAGCGCGCGATTCACGTCCAGAAAACAATTATCCGTAAACTTGCAGACAGAGAATCCTGTGTAATTATCGGACGTTCTGCTGATTACATTTTAAAAGAGCAGAAACCAATACTGCGAATCTTTATTTATTCCCCGGAAGATGTTCGAATTGAAAATGTTATGAAGAGCCATAACTTTTCTGCCGAGGATGCAAAGTTATTTATTACAGAAAAAGATAAACGTTATCATAAGAGACATCTTGCTCTGACAGGAAGTAACCGTGGTGACCGTCATAACAGAGATATGCTGATCGACAGCAGTCTTTTAGGCGTTGACGGAACTGCAGAACTCATTGAAGAAGTAGCAAAGAAAGTATTTCACGAATAGGAGGGACAGGATATGAACAAGAAAGAATCGGAATTTAACAAAGTATTTAGTGCCTGGGATATCCTCGTAATCGCCTTTGGAGCTATGATTGGATGGGGCTGGGTTGTATCAACCGGAAACTGGATTGAAAAGGGCGGCGTTCTTGGAGCGGCACTTGGATTTTGCCTTGGCGGCGTTATGATTTTCTTCGTAGGCCTGACTTACGCAGAGCTGACAGCTGCAATGCCACAGTGTGGTGGAGAACACGTATTCAGTCATCGTGCAATGGGTCCGACAGGTTCTTTTATCTGTACCTGGGCAATCGTTTTAGGATATGTCAGTGTAGCGTGTTTTGAAGCTTGTGCATTTCCAACAATCATCACTTACCTGTGGCCGGGATTTTTAAAAGGGTATCTGTATACTGTTGCAGGATTTGATGTATATGCTTCATGGCTTGCAGTTGCAATTATAGTCGCATTTTTGATTATGCTGATTAACATTATGGGAGCGAAAACAGCCGCTATTTTACAGACGGTACTTACCTGTATCATCGGTGGTGCAGGAATTTTATTGATTGTAGCTTCCGTAATTAATGGTACTGTGGATAATTTAGATGGACAGATGTTTGTCGGAAACACCGCAGGACTTAATATCAAAGCAATTCTCGGTGTTGCAGCAATGTCACCATTTTATTTTATTGGTTTTGACGTTATTCCACAGGCAGCAGAAGAAATTAATGTTCCTCCAAAGAAAATCGGTAAAATGCTTATTTTATCTGTAATTTTAGCCGTTGTTTTCTATGCACTTGTAATTATCGCCGTAGGACTTGTTCTTGACTCAGGTGCGATCATAAAATCACAGGAAGCAACCGGACTTGTTACAGCCGATGCAATGGGAACAGCATTTGGAATGAAAATCATGGCAAAAGTAGTTATTGTCGGTGGTATGTGCGGTATTATCACATCCTGGAACTCCTTCTTAATTGGTGGTTCTCGTGCAATGTATTCCATGGCAGAATCCTATATGATTCCAAAAACATTTGCAAAACTTCATCCAAAACATAAAACGCCAATTAATGCACTTATTCTTATTGGTGTCCTTACAATGCTTGCTCCATTTGCCGGAAGACAGCTTCTTGTATGGATTTCTGATGCAGGTAACTTCGCATGCTGTCTTGCTTACTGTATGGTAGCGGTTTCCTTTATGATATTAAGAAAAAAAGAACCCGATATGCCAAGGCCATATAAAGTTCCAGCTTATAAATTCTTCGGAACAATGGCAGTCATCATGTCCGGATTCATGGTATGTATGTACTGTATCCCGGGCAGCGGCGGAAGCCTGATCCTTCCTGAATGGGGAATGGTAGGAGCTTGGAGTTTACTCGGTGTAGTATTCTATGTTGTATGTAAGAGAAAATACAAAGAATCCTTCGGTGATCTTGTTGAACTTATTTCTGATGAAGACGCAGCAACACTGATGCCAGAAGCAGACGATGAGGAACTTGATAAGGTTATTGACGCAGCAATTGACAGGGTGCTGGCTTCTATTTGAGAGTAACAACAGACGAAACCGGGAGAATCGTATACTAGCATCTGTGGCTTTAGTCGCGGCGGTTTGAATGCTCGCTTCCCCGCTCGTATCCAAACCTTGCTCCGAGGTCACAGATATAGGGGATATTCTCTCTGGGGGTTCGTCTGTTTACTCCTCCCGGCAAATTCCTATTTATCTATTTGTATCAAAAAAAATACTTGACTTCTCCACCAGCTATGATATATTTGTAATCACTTGCTTTGATATTCAAACTATTTTAATTCAAAATAATATTATTTCAAAACAATAAGATTTGAAAATAAAAATATTCACATAGAATATCAGAACGAAGTGATCAGAAGTAATCATATGAGCAAGAAAAGGAGAAAGTGATGTTTGTCAAAATAAAAGGGACAGGCTCCTGCCTTCCTGAGAAAGTGCTTGATAATTTTGAAATTTCTCAGTTGGTAGATACGAACGATGAATGGATTCAGAGTCGTACCGGAATCAAGAGCCGGCATATTGCCAGGGAAGAGACAGCAGTTTCTATGGCAGCAAAAGCGGCGAAGAGGGCATTGGAAGATGCACAGGTTGCGGCAGAGGAGATTGACCTTCTCATTGTGTCAAGTGTTTCGTCTGAACAGCTTTTGCCATGTACAGCCTGCAGTGTTCAAAAGGAGATTGGTGCTGTGAATGCAGCAGCATTTGATTTAAATGCGGCATGTTCAGGATTTATAGTAGCTTATCAGATGGCAGCCGGACAGATTAAGGCCGGGCTTTCGAAAAAAGCGCTGTTGATCGGTGTAGAATGTCTGTCGAATATCGTGAACTGGGAAGACAGAGGTACCTGTATTTTATTTGGTGATGGTGCCGGAGCTGCGGTTGTCAGTGCAGATGAAGATGGGAATATAGATGGAAGAGGAAACATTGAGATTCCTTCCGTACTTCATTCCGATGGAAGCAGAGGCGATCTTAGGTACGATCACCCCTACCATCTTTGTCTTTTTTGTCCGCAGCGTCTGAGCCTGGGGAGAAGGACGGTATCCGCTTTCCTCCACTACCTTCCGAATTGCCTCGCG
>OLSP01001820.1_pt1 | contig 18541 bp, 18 predicted proteins | sample 1672941 | NCBI WGS metagenome assembly OLSP01 (sample SAMEA3136739, study PRJEB25190) | human gut metagenome | reverse complement strand
CTGCTTCATCATAGATATCATAGCTGTCAAACCATGAAAACAGCCTTTGTTTAAACAATAACTTCATAACTTTTCACCGCTCTCTCCAACAGATATAATTGGTTCTTTATAAGTATCATAATACCATGCCGGAACACCTTAAAAAATATGTAAATTGAAGAATTAACCTATCTTATTTCACAGATTATGATAAAACATAGATTTCCGGCTATAAATCTCTACTCGTTCCCCAAAAGGTACAAAAAAGACCATTTACTGTTTTACGGTAAATAGTCTTTACATTTCAATATTCAATTTATATCATACTGAGCCACTTGTCGTCCCTGCAAATTTGAATTTGTCTGGCTCTTTACATAAATGGAGTTTCATTTTCACATCAGTCATACAGATTATCTCTTCAATTTTTATACATTCTGATTTGAATTTTTAGAACCAGTTATAAAATATTGTTCTTCGGGGTTATTACAATCTATTTCAAACAGCCGATCTAATTCATAGTTGTTTAAATATGCCGTTTTACTTATATTGGACAAGCCAATAATTACAAAGGCTTTATTATCATTAGCAATGTAATAAAACTTACCATGATAAAAAGGTTTGAGCCGATAATTCTTTTAACACGTCACAAAGCAGTTCAAAACCGGTCTGTATATCCGCTACAGCGGTGGCTTCTGCCGGATTATGGCTGATACCTCCGATACTCGGCACGAAGATCATCGCGGTCGGGAAATGCTTTCCGAATACCATCGAGTCGTGTCCGGCGCCGCTGTTCATATGCTTATACGCGAGATGTTTCTCTTCACAGTGCCGCTCGATCACCCGAATCACGTTCGGATCCATCCGTACGGACTCCAGCCAGTCATTCTGTCGAAGCCGGGTCTGAAAGCCCTTGCGTTCGATGGATTCCAGTACACGTTTCAGAAGAACCACATCTTGAAGCAGTTCCTCATTGCTACCATCGCGCAGATCGATGAGCAGATTCACTCGATCTGCAATGACATTCTGCATTCCAGGAAATACCTGTATCGCGCCATAGGTAAGGGTGGCAGAAGGAGCCTGCGCCATCATCTGACGGGTAGACTCTGTGATAAATTCCGCAGCAGCTACCACAGGATCGTGCCGTAAAGACATCGAGGTGGTACCTGCATGGTTCTGGCTTCCCTGAATGGTCAGCTCATAGTTGACGATACCGACGATACTGTCCACAATACCGATCTGCTTCTGCTCGCTTTCAAGCACCGGTCCCTGTTCGATATGCAGTTCTACGATTGCTCGAATATCGTCACGTTTCACGTTTTTCAGCGCTTCCGTCTGATACCCGGCAGATACCAGTGCTTCACGAAGTGTGACGCCATCACGGCTGAGCTCCTCGAGATCCTCTTCTTTCAGCGTGCCACAGATTGCGCGGCTCCCCTGACAGCCGGATGGAAAACGACTGCCCTCTTCCTCCATCAGACCACCCACTTCCAGGCTGTGTTTCGGAACGAAGCCCGACTGTTTGAGGTATCCCAGCGCTGCCACACCGGTAACAACGCCCAGTGCGCCATCATATTTTCCACCGTTCTTCACGGTATCCAGGTGGGATCCCGTCAGTATGGTTCCAGGTTCTGTCCCCGGAAGCCGTCCATACACGTTACCGATCGCGTCCTCTCTGTATTCAAGCCCCAGATCCTCGATCCACTCACGCAGGATGTTCTTCGCGATTTTGTCTTCCAGAGTATACGCTGCACGCCAGATCTCTCCGTCGATGCGCGTCGCATCGGCTAGCTGACACAGCATTTCTTCGATTCTTACTCCCGCTTCGTTTTTCATCATAAATGTCACCTCATTTCATAGTTTGTTTTCTTTCAATATTTCTCCGTATTCTTCTCCTGCGCGACCTCCCATTGCGTATAATCAGGTATGGCATTCCTCACTTAAAGAACTCGGTCAATTTCGATTGTTCAACAGCTTAAATGGCATATCCCATATCGTAGGCTTTTTGGAAAACACTTTGATTCTTGACCAATCCAGCATCCATCACGTTTGTTGCATATATCTTTCCTGCAATCTTGTATTCTTCCAGATGCTCTACAAAACCATTCAGATCACCAAGCGATCTTTCAATAATATCCTCACCCAGGCCAGCTGATATAATATAGTAAACCTCTTTTTTACCGAGATGCTGCCAGATTGGGTAAGTACGGTCAATAAAAGTCTTCATCTGGGCACTGATTCCATAAAAATAAACCGGAGTAGCCAGTACAAGTACATCTGCTTTCTGAAACATTTTAAGTATCTCAGCCATATCATCTTTTAATACACAGGTACCGCCATTTCTCATACAGCCGTCACAGGCCCTGCAAAAGCCTATGTTCTGCTCCATGATACGTACGATTTTCACCTGGTGTCCTTTTGCTTCTGCACCTTTTTTGAACTGTTCACATAAGATTTGTGAATTTCCTTTTTTTCTTGGTGAACTTGAAATAATCAGTATATTTTTCATTAGCTTTTCTCCTCTCCCACTTTTCAATTCAAATAACTTTAGGTTGCCTCTCATAAAATATTCGAAAAAAACTCTTCTAGTAAACTATTGATCATCTCCAGTTTATCTGTATTAGAATTATGACCGGCCCCTTCAATCCACTTTAAAGGAATTTCCGTTTTTCGCTGCCATTCTCTGTTATACCTCATGCATGAACCGGCATGATCCTTTGTACCACATATCAACAGGGAAGGACATCTGATTTCATATGGCAGATCCTTTTCCATTGCCTCTGCCAGAATACGAAATCCATGCCCGGCAATTTGAGCATAACGATGCTGATTACCATCATAGACCAGCATCATTTCCTTCATCAGGTTTCTGCCATAATTAGAAGTTGCAACTCCCTCAGTTCCGGATTTCAAAAGCAACTTCCATGGATAATGTGCATATACTGGTTCCATTCTTTTCAGAAGCCAGATCTCCACTGCTGTCACATAGTTTCTCTGAAGCGGTGCTGAATCAATGGAAATAAAACCTGCTATCCGGTCGGGATACAATTGTGTATAAGCCTGGCCTACATATCCTCCCATAGATTGACCGATTATAATCGGTTTTATGATTTCTTCTTTTTCAAAAATCCCATTCAGCCATTTTGCCTTATCAAACAGGTCAAAATCAAGCCGGAACGGCCAGGAAGATGCATGAGCCGGTGCATCCCATACAATAATGTTATATTTTCCCTCGAAGTACTTAACCTGCTTATCAAACAATCTATGATCAGCAGTCAGCCCTGGAAGAAATACAAGCGTCGTTATATCCAAACTCAGGATACTTGACCAATAATGAATCGTTCCACAAGGAGTTTGATATGTACTTTCTTTCAACAAATTCACCTCCACTATTTTCATATTGGTTTTTATATTAAATACAGTCTATTAGCCGATTAAGAATTTCAAAATCAACAAAGTTAACTTTCTGATTGTATGTTTCAATCATTGCTTTGTGTTTAAAATTGAGACGGGAATAATCTATTCCACCTCTAAGATGAAAAATCTGTGCATTTTCATTCAGATCTGCCAGATAGCTGTCCTGTCTGGCGGTCAAAAGAAGAGTTATCTGCGTAGGATGTGTGTTTTTCCTTTAAAATCTTTTCACATAGAAGACGTCAAATGCTTGATTCCATGATACCGCAACTGCATTAAAATATCAATTTTCTGTGGTCAACGCCACCCGCAGCGCGTTCACCGGATTGACAATATCAAAAACATAGGTATCCGTCATATGGAATATTTCTTTTGAAATCACCGCTACCTGCTCTCCTGCTGCCCCGGTAATGGAAAAAAGCTGCTCTGTCCAGGTTTTTACGACGGATTCTCCCATCGTTTTGAAGCTATTTTACCATCTTATAAAATGCAATCCAACGAATTTCTGTCAGATTTGTCTATTTTGTATAATAATAGTAATGATTATCATTATTATTTCTACAGGGAATCTGCGCCTTTTCTCTTTTAAAATCTGCCAGACAGGTATATACTAAAGCCATCAGCAGAGGTGCTGAATTTTAACGAAACGGAGGATACACATATGTCAAAATTATATACCATTACCTTAAACGGAGTAACAGAGGAAGTTTATAACAAAGCGACGGATTACATCGAGAAGCACGCGCTTCGCTTAAACTACAGACCGGAGGTGTCCACCATCGACGCCGAATTCCCGGACGATATCGATCCTGCAAAGAGCACAGAGCTTCAGGAGGCGTACATCCGCAACGTACAGCAGAGACTGTAAGGTTCGGATTCTGACGCAGGGCGCTGCACTGCAACCTACAGGTATGAAAACATACTAAAGCTCTCGAAAAAGAAAACCTCTCCCGTCGTTTTTTCGACTACGGAGAGGTTTTTTCTGCTATACAATAGAATGCTCGACGGAGATGAGGCTTCCTCGCACCTCGATATGTTCTCCCTTGAGATGTTCGAGAACATCGCCTACATCATGGCCAAGCACGCAGATCCTTCCATCCCGGACAGCCCGGAGAGAAGGAAATACAAAACCACCTCCATGCCGCAGGCAAGGACAGAAAAAATGAACTGTCTGAGGGACAGTCCAAAAAACATACTTTCCGTATAATTACGGATTTCCTTATTTATCTTGACTTCCAATCATAGCACCTCCTTTTTGAGTACAAAAAAATCGCCATCTACTGTGAAGTGACGATTTGTGTATTTGATATTCTGTTTTAACGGATAAGCCAACTGTAATCTTTACGGCAGTCAAGGATATAATCCACATAAACCGTATCATCTTGGATTTGGTAAAGAACAAGATACCACTTTGCAACAAACATCTTATGATATTTATTCGTCGGTATATACGCTTCTTCAAAAAACGAAAAACGCTGCGGCATACGTTCTAAAGAACGCATTGCTTCCATAAGCTCTTGCTTTTTCGTTTTAGCAGCATCTTTATTAACCTGTGCCATAAAACGAATATGTGTTCCCAACATACGCTTTGCCCTGTCGGAAACAATGACTTTATATTTTTTATCTGACATAGGCTTATACCTCTGCGATTACGTCGTCAAGGTAAGCATCAAGCTCATCAAGAGTGCAGCCGTTTCTTCCTGCTATTCTGTCTTCTTCGACAGCAAGCAGTTCTTCTCTTAGCTTCAACATTTTTTCCCGACGGTTATAAGTTTCAATATCCATAACAACCAAATCTCCTTCACCATTCTTTGTAAGGAATATTGGTTCTGCTGTTTTACGACACATATCTGCAATCTCGTTGTAGTTCTGGCGGATTGCTGCTGATGGACGAATATTCATACTTGCACCTCCTTAAAACAGTTTCGATAGTAATATTCTAACCATATTATACTCATTTCATACAACGAAATCAACAGATATAGAAAAATTTACCTCCAAATACAGATGATTAAATTTATCTCTATGTACTCCTTTATCATTTTGTAGGTCATTCGTTCTTTGGGCTTATAGCTTTCCGCTCTTTTAGCAATATTATCAAGTGGAACTTTTCCCTCACCTTCGCCAAACTCAACTTTTACGTTGATATGTCCGTCTGGCTTTTTGTGAAAAAGCAGTACTACCGTCTCCACATGCCATGAGTGCGCAATTTAGATGCACAACCCTTGGCTTTCCGTTAAGCCTTGGATTCAAAAATGACACAACAGCCCCTATCGGATCTGCAAAAAATCAGCATAGTGCATCCATTTGCACCTGCCATAGAAAAAAATCAGATTTGTTTTTGAGATATAAGCCAGATTGGCATATGTGTGATTTGTGTTCTGCTCTTTCCCTATGGTACAGCAACCGCATAAAACCTTTATGTCATTGTACCATAGATTGTTGGTTTCGGAAATTACTTTCCGGCAAAAACAGGCAGAATTAAACCTCCAAATCTTTTGGAGACTTGGAAGCTTGATTCCAACCATTTTATGAAAATGTCAAAAGAATTTCTGTTATGTCTATTACCACCAAAACCGCAAATGGTATCCACATTTCTGGCTCATCCGTTTCATCTTCTAGCCCTTCTGACAAGATGCCTTTTATTCCTTCTACTGGTTTTTTTATTATACCAATAAACACCCCAATAATAGAGGATGCCGCCAACAATGCAATTTTTATCCATTGTGGTTTTATCTCAATTACCATATCCTTAAATGGTTCCATTATTTCCTGTGTTTGCATATCCATAGACTCAATTTCTTGTACCAACGAATCAAATACTGAATTCGCAGTATTTTCAATTTCTGTTTCCGCTTTGTTATTCAACGTAAACTCATATATATCTATTCCTACAAAAATTATTAATAAAACAAGTGCTCCTATTGTGTACGTTTTACACCTATCACTTGCCACTTTCCAAAATCTTTTTATGTATCTCATCAAACCACTAATATCCTTTCACAAAACTAGCAAAATCGTTTACATATTGTTGAAGCATTCTCAGTTCACTTTGCAACTTCAATATATCAATATCAAATTCTTTTACATCATCTGCTTTTGCCTGAATATTATAGAACAGCATTTTTTTATTAACCAAGTCAAGATTATACGGATAAAATTCTCTATGAGATGTAACTGCATCTACCATGTCGGAATCACTGTCGCTAAAAATAACATTAAATCCTCCAACTCCCCTACTTTCCATCATTGTTTTTACATTTCGCTCGTCAAGATGCTCTATAATATTTCTTGGCATTTTGTTACTGAGAATATCAAAATCATGTTCTAAGAATTGATAGTTTCTCCTATTTAACGCAATACGTTCTTCCTTTCTTTCTTGCAAATCAGTATCTCGATTATTAGGTTTACAAAAAAATCTATCATTTATCAAACCCAGAAAGAAAAACAGATTATCCACATAATAACGATAGTATTGTACTTTATTCTCAAATCTTCCCATTATTTCTTCAACAGGCTCTAATATGTAATCTATTGAAATCAACGCTGATGAAATATAATATTTTAACTGGTAGGTTGTTTCTACTTCATATGGGCGTTCTTCTCCACTATCAATATAAAATCCTTTAGTAACTAATGGCATAGGTTTTCCTTCTCTTTTGTCTATATTCCTACAGTTACAAAGTCATTGTATCATAACTTGTATTTTCCTGATATAGTCCAACAGTATAATTTTACCATCGATACTTATTTCGTGGAAAGTGAAATCCCGGCATCCCCATTTCCTCGCAAATTGATGAAAGTATTTTCACTATCTCTTCCCTAGTAGAATCAAACCACTCTCCAAGCTGTCTATCACTAAAACAATACATTACCTCTCCTTCACCATATGTAGAATATGCCCCTGCCGCCTTAGCTATTTTTAATCGTCTTCGTAAAGCAGATAACATGTCGCCAATTACATTAAGTTTTTCACGCCATTCCTCGTTATTAACAGATGATTTTCCTTCTGATTTTCTTAATATACTTCCATCCCTGGTCCTAAGAATACCTGTGTTTAACGCAATTATTGTATCCTCAAGTGCTTTATCAAAATCTTCCATTCTTCCTTCTTGACTAATAGGATCTCTAAATGCTGGACGATCAAAACAATATACGAGGAATTTAATGATTTCTCTATCTGTTGTAAGTCCATTTTCTTTTCCTGTCTCTAATTCAAGTACATCCATTTGCTCTGATATTTCTTTCCATTTCTTAAGTATATCTACAGTATATCGTTGTACATCTGAATCAATTAATTTTGAACACGACTGACACAACCATATTCCATTCTCATATGATTTTCTTTCTTGGGTAGTCATATTACTGTCATATCTTGGACCGCCTTTGGCTGCTGCAGTAATATGAGCAGCTACTCCAATGTTAATAACATCTGTTGGCTCTGTTCCGGCACCACGTGTCGTTCTTCTGCATCCTGGATTACTACATTTCCATCCAACTCGATTTGCCAATAGATTTATTGTTGTTTTCCTAAAATCATCCCTCATTACATCATTCCTCCCCATAATAATAATTCACACGTTCATTATCTATATTACCGTAAGCTATACACTTCACATTTTTTCCTATGAAGATTCAATAAAAACTCCTTGTCATATTTACTTAGATGCCTACTTCCAGCCATTTTCACCTTTATACATAACTCTTTCTAGTCCGGACGATGAGAAGAAATTACTTCAATTATACTTTGTAGCTCTTCTGGATACCGTACCGCCAACTGTTCCTTAGCCAATTCTAACACTTTTTCTCCATCCAATCCGAACATTTTTATTGTTGTTTTAGCTTTATTTTTATGTTCTCTATCAATTCCTCTTTTTATAACAGGATAAACTCTCTTTTCTCCACTTTCAGAGATTGGTACTTCGAAATAATCCATTGGATCATCTATGTAAGGGTGTACTATTTTAAAAGTCCATTTCCGATAATTTCTTTTCCCATTTTTAGATAACACAATATCCTTTTGTCCTTTACATATTGTGGAATTACAGTTGTGACAACTATATACTAAATTTAGCGGTAAAAATGTGCATTCTGGATGTAATACTCTCCTTTTTCCACCCTTTGGTGCTATATGGTCTATTTCCGGATTTCTAGATTGAAGAGGCAATTCGCAATATGCGCATTTCCCATCTTGAATCTCAATCAGCTTGTTTTTTATCTTCTCTTTAAACTCTTTTACATTATCATCATCTAAATCCCAAGCACCAGCGACCTTATACTTTTCGTCGCTCATCCTCTTTAACAATTGTTTTGATACGCTGTGCTGATATATTAATCTTTTTGTGTACATTTCTCCAATATCTCCGCAGATTGTTCTATTACTACACATAATGGATCTTCAGAATTAAAGACAAACTTTCGTAACTTTTCTACTAATTTTTTAGCATCTTCTATCTTATCCGTGTTATCTTCAATATCCTGAACTATCGTTAATAATTCTCGCAAATCACTTTCAAAATAGTAATTCCGTGCGGTACGTAGGCCAAACACATTGTAAATGATATTTTCTGCCGACCACGCATATGTTTCATATGGAAGTACTTCTACTATAGGATTTTCATCCATTTCACTCTTTTTAAATGAAATAATGGAGGATGTAGAGCTTTCCAAATCCGATACTAAATAATGTGAATGACTTGCAAGTATAAAATGGCAGCCATCATACTTTTTGAATATCTTCTTTAACAACGAAACATATTGTATTTGCCATTCTGGATGTAAACTTATTTCTGGTTCGTCAATTAGAATGATGGATTTGGGTTCGATTGAACTTAGTACCCCAGTAAAAGCAAAAATCATATGCTTTTCTCCAGAACTACAATCCTCAAATTGTATGCATCTTCCATTTTTGTAAAATGCAATATTACACTTATTTTTTTCTTTATCATCCAAAGAACTTATTGCTTGTTCTAATTCTTCTAATATTTTTCCTATTTTTATATAATCTGGATTATTGCAATCTATCTTGCATTTCTTAATACAATTACCTTTCTTTGCTTTCAATTCACTATTTGATGACTCAATTTCAAACGAAATCTCCACATTTGAATCAAAGTGAAGTACAGTTAACACTTTCTCTAATTCCTCAATTGTTTGGTTTTTCATCATATGAACCACACTATAAAAAACATTCTGCATTACCGAACTTGTATATGTCGAATTAGTCGATTTTCTTACCCCTAAATATTTATAGACACTTCCTATATCCTCTCCAGGTTTTACAAAGCGAAATTTATCATTAACCATAAATGACACCGCTAAAACTTTTTTCGGTAACTCGATTTCATCAAGTGCAATTTCATCCTCATTTTTCCAACAAAATATATCTCTCCCAGATTCCTTTTTAATATAATACTCATTTCCATCAATAGAGTATTTTACGCAAAATTTTGGATATTTAAATTTAGGCTTTCTTTTGTATATTTGTGCTTTACTAATATAGATAAATACATCCGCGATTGTTTTTAATAAAAAACTTTTTCCTGTTCCATTTTCACCTAATATCAAAGTAGAAAAAATTTGGCTATCATTCACTTGTCTATTCCCTATGAAATCTATATTTAATACTTCCTTTTCATTTTCTTTTACTTCTAGATACTTTAATAAGAACATTGATACCTCCAACATTTTCCATATTAATACACCATGTATTTTTCATAATTACAACCACTTTATCTACTATGTATCTTCTGTAATTGGCTTACAGACTGTAAGCCAATTTACTCCGACAGCTCATATTCTATTTCCTCGACTGTTGGCAAACTGCTCTTAAACTCTTCGCGAAGTACTTTGGTCAGCTCATATGCAGCAATGCCAATGGGTTGTGAAATGTCATCCAGTGCATATTCCGCAACAACATCATCCTTATCTTTACAAATAAGTAAACCAATTGTCGGATTATCCTGCTCCGATTTCATTTGCTTATTAACTGCTGTCACATAAAAATTCAATTTGCCTGCAAACTCCGGCTTGAATTTTTCTGTTTTCAATTCTACCACCACATAACAATGCAGCCGGACATGGTAAAAAAGCAAGTCCATATAGAAGTCACTTTCTCCCACATGCAAATGAACCTGTCTACCCAAATATGCAAACCCAGTACCTAATTCCAATAAAAATTGGGTTATTTGATTAATCAGTGCATCTTCCAATTCCTTTTCATCATACTCTTCTCTCAGAGTAAGGAAATCAAAGTTATACGGGTCCTTTAATGTCTGCTGTGCTAAATCAGATTGTGCCTCTGGGAGCTTCAATTGGAAATTACTAACTGCTTTTCCTTGTCGGTTATATAATCCACTATCTATTTGATGTTCTAATACGTTCCTGCTCCAGCCGTTATCCATTGTTTTCTGTACATAAAACAATGCCTCCTGTACGTTGTGGCACTTATACATGATTCGCTGGTTATGTCCCCAAGGAATGCTTTTTACCATATTTTCAATAAGTTCCATTTGGCTTACAGGCTGTAAGCCATTTTCCTCAGAGTTATAAAACTTATACCAATATCGTATACTCTTCAAGTTTTGTACCGAAAAACCTGACATATCAGGAAAGGACTTTTGCAAATCCTTACTCATTGTTGCAAGAAAAGCATCACCCCATTTAGCATGTTTCTGCTTTGCAACAATGTCCCTTCCAATTCCCCAATATAATTCCAGCAATTCGTAATTCACTTTAACTGCGGCTTTTATCTGGCTCTGTCTTATCCGTTTTTTAATATCTTCTATCCATGCTTTGTATTCGTCATTCACAACAAAGCCAACCTCTCTGTTTTCCACTAATATTCCTCCAATCAGTATTTCCTATCAATTACTTGTGTATTCCTACTTCTATTTCATTTTACATTTCATCAAATTATTCCATGTGACATATCTATTATAATTATCATACTTAACGCCAAATTTTGTATCAAGCAGATTTCAATCACGGATTTGTATCTAATAATATGTGCTTCAATTTTATCCTTACCTTTTTTCAGTTATGCAATATGCTGCGGAACCACAAAACACTCATCCAACTGTTTATGTAAAAAGGAAATTGTTGTCAAAATATCAATTGCGTCCTGCTCATTTACAATCCACTTTATCTTCAGTTCATGTGCCGTTACATTTCTAACCATATGTGTAACTCCGTTTAACATCTCTTTTAACCCATTTTGTGCATTTCTTTCCGAAGGTGTCTGCAACGAATTTATTGCCAATCTGGGATTATTAACTGCAAAAGCGTTATTAAATAAGTTGGAGCCGTCATCCTGCATCCCTGTCTTTTCTCTTACCTTCTCTGACAAACTCTTTGCAGCTTCAAAGATTGCATGAAAATAGTTCTCCTGTAAGTATTCTTCTTTACAGCACTTTATTACATCCTGATGAATATGCCGCTTTTGCAGCTCGCTTACCAAATCTCTTGTTCGTCTTTCGACCTCCGATATTGTGGTTGCTGCCTCTATCTTTAACAGCTTTCCCTCATTTGTCATCTGTAACCCGATTAACATCAATGGTTTATTTATCTCTAATAAAATCTCATCATAATCACCATTTTGACCGTTAATAAACCTAACCGGTTTTAAGCTCTTTTTAATAAAATTAAGAAAAGCATTTGGCGATCCGTCTATTTCTTGTCTCGCCAAAAAAGTGTAGTAGATTCTTTTCCATTTTGTACTTTCATTGCTTGTGTCTCTGACTCCGCATTCCCGAAAAATTTCATTCATTTGGCTTCCTGTCATGCATTCTGCAACTATTCTAGACAACACTTCAACTTCTGAATTCGCAAGTTTTCTAATTTTCTCTGCCATCATCATTCCCCTTAATACCAATCCTGATAATACCTTTATCTTAATTATACTTGATATCAACAGGTTTCTACAATCTTCATTTTCAAACTTCCTGTTATTTACGGTGGCCATTCTCGCTAATAATGACCACTGTCCTTAAACGAACAATATTTTTATTCCTCCATCTTTTCCAACCAAAACTCTATCCACATTCTTTTTGACAACCTCTTCATCATACTCCCCTCCACAAACCTTCTTTCCAATCTCCGTTTCAATCCATTCTTCCTCAATAGTAGGAGACTCTTTACAAGCTTCTCTCCCCTTTTCAATTCTTGTTGCACACCGATATACTACCTTGCCTCTCTTTGTTCTTCTCCGATAAGCTGCGCCACATTCTTCACATTCTAAAATATTTCCCAAGGTATTCTGTGGTTTATATTTTCTATTCTTTTTAACCATATTCCCGTCCGCAGCTACCGTCATGCTTTTCCTGCGATTCATTTCGCAAGCCACCTCCAGAAATCTTTCCTTTGAAACGATTCCTTGGTGGCTGTCATGCACATAATATCTATCTCTCTGGCCTCTATTTCTTGCTTTCTTCCCAGTCAGAAAATCCTCCGTAAAATATTTTTGCAGCATGCAGTCTCCCATGTATTTTTCATTGCAGAGCATTTCCTGTATCACAGACTTGCTCCATACACTTTTTCCTGATGCTGTCTTAATCTGATTCTCCTCAAGTCTGCGTTTAATCTGTCCCAAAGACATTCCCTGTAAATACCAGTCAAAAATGTTTCTTACAACTTCTGCCTGTTGCTCATTTACAACAAGCTCACCGTCAACCACATCATATCCATAAAAGTATTTATAATTATTCAATGTTACACCCTGTTCAAATCTTCGTTTAAATCCCCACTGAATGTTTTCACTCATATTTCTTATTTCCTCCTGTGCAAGCATTGTATGTATTGTTATTGCCAGTTCCATGTTCTCATCAGTACTTCTGATATTTTCTTTTTCAAACCATACCGTTACTCCCTTCTCTTTCAACAGCCGTATCGTTTGCAGCATGTCCACCGTATTTCCGGAAAATCTGCTGATGGACTTGGTAATAATACAGTCAATTTCACCATTCACTGCTTTTTGTATCATTTTCTGAAACGCCGCTCTCTTATCAATCCTGACCCTGCTTCCATAATCTACATAAACACCCGCAAACAGCCAGTTGGGCTGTTCCTTAATATAACTCTCATAATATTCTTTTTGTAACTCAATACTGCTTTTCTGACTCTCATATTTCGTACTGACACGGCAATATGCTGCCACCCGCAATTTTCTGATAGTATCCTTTTGTGGCACTTCAATTTTTCTTACCTTTTTCATCCCTTATCCCATCCAATTCCTGAATACTATTAACAGTAGTATTCTTTAGAACTTATTCAAAGACCAAATGGGATAAGTATAACTTTTTCAGCGATTAATTACAACATTCCTTTTTCCTCCTTGCAATGACTCTAACAAATATCTTTTTACAAATCACCATAACTGTAATAAGTCGTACATTATCTGTAACAAGTTGCGTTCAGGATGCACAAAATGCCTCCACGAGTATTAATTTGCATACTGATGCGTCAAAAAAGACATTATCGTGTTTCTCATTCTTAAATGATTGCACTCTAATGTCTTCCCTTTGTTTTCTGTTTTTTATTTTACCCTTTCTTTAATGTGCCGGGTCAGCACCTCTTCTTTGCAACAGGACGGTACTTTCCACATGTTCTGCAATTCCAAATTTATCAAGACAGCTCCACCTTCTCCGTTGGCCAGGATTTTCTGAGTGCCCCATAGGAAACCAGGAAGTTTGCAAGCCAGCCTGCCGGCACGGCAAGCCAAACGAAATCAATGCCAAAACGCGGTGCACAGATCAAAGCCACGGACAGACGAATCGCAAGGTTTACCATGTTGGCAATGAGGAATGGCCGCATGATCCCGAGTCCGCGAAGAACTCCATCGGTGGCCATTTTGATTCCCATAAAGAGAAAGAAGTAACCAAGCCATCTCATATAATCCCCGGACACCTGATAGGCCAGGGCGGTTCCGTCTTTTCCAAGGAACAGCGAGGAAATCTGTGTGTGCAGCGTTTCAATAATAAGGAAAGCAAGGACTGCAAAGCACACATCCAATATCAATGCTGCATGGTAGCCTTTTTTGATGCGCTGGGTTTTGTTTGCGCCAAGGTTCTGGGAAACATACGGCGAAACCGCATTCCCGATGGACACGAAAATCAGGGAAAAAACATTCTCCACCCGCATTGTTGCCGCGTATCCTGCCAGTGCCTGCGTGCCGAAGGGATTTACCACCGCCTGTACGATCATCATACCGATAGACACGGTAGACTGCTGGAGAACCGATGGAACAGCAATCTGAAGCATGGAACGCAGCTCCCGCCCGTCAAACCAGGCAAAGGTACTCTTATACCGCTGCATCCGATAGAAGAAAATCAAAAGGGAAAGCACAGCCGAAATGCCCTGTGCGATCAAAGTTGCAAGGGCGGCACCGAACACGCCGAGCCCCAGACCGGCTACCATCCAAAGATCCATCCCAATATTCAGGATGGAGGAAAAGATCAGCAGCCCCAGCGGAATTTTTGATTCACCGATGGAGGTGAACATGGTAGAGAGAATATTGTACATGAACAAAAACGGAAAGCCCACAAAATAGACCCGCAGGTACAGCACTGCTTCCTCCAGAATATCGGCAGGAGTCTGTAATCTACTCATCATCCCATGGGAAAACCCAAAGCCAAAGACACCCAGGAGGATACTCAGAACCAAAAAGCTGATCAGAGATGTAGACACAATGGTTTTCATTTTGCCATACTCCCTGGCACCGAAATAGCGGCTCACAAGCACACCTGCACCAACCCCGGCCCCCAGTGCCACGCAAATGAAAACATTGGTCAGAGCTGCACAGGCACCAACCGCCGCCAGCGCAGAGGAACCCACAAACTGACCGACTATAATGGAGTCAGCCATATTGTATACCTGCTGAAAAAAGCTGCCAAGAATCATCGGCATTGCAAAAACCGTCAGCGCTTTCAGCGGCGTATCGGTAATCAAATACTCTTCTTTTGACATGATTATATGTCCTCCACAATTTCCTGATTTTTATCTGACTGGGTACTCTGTGTCAGAAACTGACCGTCCCGAAACAAAGCGTAGATCGTGTCCGGTTTTGACCAGGTTCTGACCCCTGATTTCTGCGGTCCTCGCCACCGGGATTTTCCCATCGTTTTGAAGCTATTTTACCATCTTATAAAATGAAATCCAACGAATTTCTGTCAGATTTGTCTATTTCGTACGGTATCAGTAATAATTATCATTATTATTTCTATGGGTAATCTGCGCCTTTTCTCTTTAAAATCTGCCCGACAGGTATATACGGAAGTCATCAGCAGAGACTGTAAGATTCGGATTCTGACGCGGGACGCTGCATGCGCCTGCAATGTGTGAAAACATACCATAAATTTCGAAAAAGAAAACCTCTCCCGCCGGTTTCCCGACTGCGGAGAGGTTTTTTCTGGTATCCAATAGAATGCGCACTCTGCCATCTTTATCCAACCTTAATGCGACGTCCCCGTCCCTTATCCGATCTTAAAATCTCTGGCCGTATAAAATATAATTATCACAGAAATAAGGAGCTGCCTTTATGCCAAAGAAAATCATCCGTCGAAAGCACCGTCTTTCGTCTTTTCAAACTATCACATTAGGGTTTGCCGGGGTCATTTTGCTCGGAGCACTGCTGCTGATGCTTCCGATCTCCACAACAGCCGGATGTGTAACGCCATTCAATGAAACGCTGTTTACCGCGACCTCTGCCGTCTGCGTCACAGGACTTGTTGTTCAAGATACCGGAAGCTATTGGTCCGGCTTCGGACAGACGATCATTCTGGTACTGATCCAGATCGGAGGACTTGGCGTCATAACCGTAGCAGCATCGTTTGCGCTGTTGTCCGGGCGAAAAATCTCCCTGATGCAGCGCAGCACCATGCAAGATGCAATTTCTGCGCCAAAGGTCGGCGGAATCGTCCGTCTGACACGGTTCATCTTGCGAGGAACGTTTTTGATCGAACTGCTGGGCGCACTGGCCATGCTGCCGGTGTTTTGCCATGACTATGGATGGCGCGGCATCTGGATGGCAGTGTTTCATTCCATATCCGCATTCTGCAACGCCGGATTTGACATTCTTGGAACAGAAAGTAATCTCTATCCATCCCTTACCGGCTATGCCGGCAGTCCGACAATCAATATCACGATCATGCTGCTGATCGTAGTTGGCGGCATTGGTTTTTTGACATGGGACGATGTCTGCGAAAACAAGTGGCGGCTTCATCGCTACCGGATGCAGAGTAAGGTGATCCTTGTCACGACAGGTCTTTTAATTCTTTTGCCCGCCGCGTTTTTCTTTTTCACCGACTTTTCCGCGCTTTCTACCGGAAAGCGGCTGCTGGCATCTTTTTTTCAGTCCGTTACGCCGAGGACCGCGGGCTATAACACAGTAACGCTATCTGCAATGTCCGGTGCGTCGCAGGGCATAATGATCCTTCTGATGCTCATTGGCGGTTCTCCGGGTTCTACGGCAGGCGGAATAAAAACAACGACGCTGGCGGTCTTGCTTGCCAATGCTGCCGCAACCTTTCGTCAGCGGGAGAATGCTCAGTTTTTCGGACGTAGGATTGATTGCAGCGCTGTCAAGACCGCCGCAACCATTCTGACAATGTACCTTACACTGTTCTTTGGCGGCGCTGTTTTTATCAGCGTGTATGAAGATTTGACGCTTTCCGCATGCCTGTATGAAACGGCTTCGGCAGTCGGAACAGTGGGATTGACCCTGGGTATCACGCCGCAGCTGCATATTCCTTCCCAAATAGTGCTGATCGTGCTCATGTATCTGGGCAGAGTCGGCGGTCTTACGCTCATTTATGCAGCGTTTTCCGGTAAAAAAATAAACGGCGCAAAGCTGCCGCAGGAAAAAATAATGATTGGATAAGGAGTCTTTACACATGAAAAACATTTTATTGATTGGCGCAGGCCGCTTCGGACGGCATATCGCTATGCAATTATCTCAGCTGGGGCATCAGATCATGGCAGTCGATACAAACGAAGAACGGATCAATGATATACTTCCCCTCGTCACCAACGTGCAAATTGGAGACAGTACAAACGCGGAGTTTCTTCGCTCCCTTGGCATCGGAAATTTCGATGTCTGCATCGTGACCATTGGCGGCAGCTTTCAGAATTCTCTGGAAACGACGTCGCTTCTGAAGGAGCTTGGCGCGAAGTGTGTAGTGTCGCGTGCCGAGCGGGATGTACATGCAAAGTTTCTGCTTCGCAACGGAGCCGACCATGTGATCTACCCGGAAAAGCAGGTAGCAGAATGGGCAGCAATTCGATATACTGCCGATCATATTTTCGACTACATGGAGATCGACGAGCAGCACGCCATTTTTGAAGTAGAAGTTCCACACGAGTGGATTGGCAAAAGCGTTGGTGAACTGAATATTCGCAGGAAGTATGGCATTAACATTCTTGGCATCAAACATTCCGGAAAAACCGACGTTTCAATTACGCCTGATACGGTGCTGTCAGGAGAAATAACCATTTTAGCGCTGGGTGAATATAAGGCGCTGCAAAAGTGTTTCCGGATATGAACGGACGGTGAAACAATATGAAAGATGTCATTTTGATCGTTGGGATGGCTCTAACGTTCCTGTTCGGATGGTTTCTGATGGAGCAGCTGGATCGCTTTCTGTACGAAAATCAGAAACGAATCCGATTGGACACAATGGAATTCGCCACATTTTGGTGCTATAATACCATCAAGAGGGGTGGTGAAACTGTGCAGAACAATGAAAACAATCTATCAAAAGAGCATATTCTGGTGTGCCTGTCCTCGTCCCCATCCAATGAACGTATTGTACGAATGGCAGGGAAAATGGCGCAGGCATTTTGCGGAAGCCTTACCGCGCTCTATGTGCAGACCCCCGGATACTCTGGCATGAACGCAGAAGATATCGCTCGACTGCAGGCGAATATACGTCTTGCACAGCAGCTTGGTGCAGAGATCATCACAACACATGGAGAAGATGTACCAACGCAGATTGCGGAATATGCGCGACTCTCCGATGTGACCAAAATCGTAATTGGGCGCAGCGGCGTGCAGCGACGGCATTTCTGGAGCGAACCGACGCTGACAGAACAGCTCATTACGCTTGCGCCGGAAATGGACATTCACATCATTCCGGATGCGGAGGTCTATAAAAGCGAT
>OLSP01001809.1_pt1 | contig 18657 bp, 19 predicted proteins | sample 1672941 | NCBI WGS metagenome assembly OLSP01 (sample SAMEA3136739, study PRJEB25190) | human gut metagenome | reverse complement strand
GCTTCGGCATGTTCAACGCACGCCGCAACGCACAGGGCTTTTCGCATGACGAGATAGCCTCTCCCAGTCCGCTCTACAAGAGCTATAAGCTCATAGAGGAGATCGACTACAGCAAGTCTGCCCTTAGAGGTAAGGAGCTACAGGCTCTCCGTCAGCGCTATCCAGCACTGACTATAATGTCTCGACACTTCCCTCTGACTGCTCAGCAGCTCAAGCAGACGCTCAAGAGCGATGAGAGCGATACCTACTATCTACTCGCCACGACTATGGGAGAGCGCGCGCGTAAGCTCTTGATCCTAACCTCTTGCTAGAAAAAAGAAATCCCTCCACAAATCACTTGCAGAGGGACCTTTACAAAGAAATGAAATCATCTTCATTGATGGAGGTTCGTGGCGGATTTGAACCGCCGTACACGGTTTTGCAGACCGTTGCCTAACCACTCGGCCAACGAACCATTGCTTGGTTGATTGCGACTACAAAGGTACGACAATTTTTTGACAAACCAAATACTTTCTCGTCTCAAGTATATTTATTGATCAGCGATAGTCTGTATGATCTCCACGTGGAGAATCGTAAATCCCTACGTAAGAAATAGATATTCTCCACGTGGAGACGAAATAAAACTTCGGAAGAATCAAATGAAACTTCGGAGGAAATGTTTCTTCCCTACGTGGAGAATCAAAAATAGCCACGTGAGAAATTGACATTTCCCACGTGGCTACTGTATATCTTGCGAGAGCTAGCGACTAGAGCGTTTGACTAATCATCGATTACATAGCTACGCACCAAGATAGCTCTAGTCAAGGGAATATTACTACCTTTGCGATAGTAAGCCCGCCACACTGGCTGGCTCCTAAAGTGGATGATCTATGTGGACGACTGTGCTGACTATCCTATACACGCTCCTAGTCGTGGGCGTGGTGGTAGTGATCCTGACGGGAGGCGATGACATCTATCGGATGTTTTCGTGGCTGATGGTCGTGCTCTTTATACCAGTGGCGGGGGTGATACTCTATCTGCTCTTCGGACGCTCGACGGCCTCGATGCGACTGATACCTAAGGACTTCCTAAAGGAGATCAATCGTATGCCTGTGGGGCATACGGACTTTGACTTTCACCAAGAGACCCTAGAGAATCCTTACTACAGTTCTCTGGGTAAGCTACTCTACAAGAGTGACGATCGTACGGTGCTGGCGGCCTCCTCGATGAAGGTCATCACGGTCGGAACGGATAAGTACCGACAGCTCTTTGAGGATATTCGCTCGGCTGAGCAGGAGATCCATCTGATGTACTACATCATAATGTCTGACGAGCTGGGTGTCAAGCTACGTGACCTGCTGGTCGATAAAGCTCGCGAGGGGGTCAAGGTGCGGGTGGTTTATGATGGTCTAGGCTCCATCCGAAGTGATCTGAAGGGCTTCTGGAAACCGCTGCGGAGAGCAGGCGGGGAGGTCTATGCGTTTCTACCAGTGCGCTTCCCCTTTTTCGATCTTCGTATCAACTACCGCAACCATCGTAAGGTGGTGGTGATAGATCAGCGTATCGGTTACTTCGGGGGAATGAATGTGGCGCAGTACTATACGCAGGGCAATGAGCTGGGACAGTGGCGGGATACGCACTTTCGCATCGAGGGTAGTGCCGTGGCGGGGCTACAACGTGTTTTTCTGGTCGACTGGGCTGTGGCGGTGCGCAAACGCTTTGACCTAGAGCCTTACTTCGCAGGGATCGACCGAGGTGCTTCTTACGAGCACCCTATAGCGATGCAGTTCCTCACGAATGGTCCCCAAGCGCATTGGCAGACGATCGAGCAAGCGTTCATCAAGGCGTGCTCGATAGCACATGAGGAGATCCTAGTGCAAACCCCTTACTTCCTTCCGCCTGAGGGGCTGCTGATGAGCCTGTGCAGTGCTGCTCTGCGTGGTGTACATGTCTCTGTCATGCTACCTGAGCGTGGCGACTCTTATCTGACGCAGCGAGCCTCAGACTCCTATCTGACGCAACTACTCCAGGCGGGCGTAGATGTGAGACGCTATAGGGGTGGCTTCCTACACTCCAAGCTACTGGTGGTGGATAGGCGCATCGTGGGCATCGGCAGTGCGAATATGGACTTTCGTAGCCTAGAGATCAATCTAGAGGTGATGTCTTTCGTCTATGACAAGCGGATAGCTGAGGAGCTGAGCGAAGCTTTCGAGGAGGATCTTCAGGAGTGCCATCAGCTAACTCTGCAGGAGTGGCGTGAGCGCTCCTTCTGGATACGAACCCTCGAGGCACTAGCTCGCCTCTTCTCCCCGCTCCTATAAGTACAACCACAAAAAAGCCTGTCGACTATAGCGACAGGCACAAAAAAAGCCGCACTGCGGATTAGAAAAACTCCGAAGAACATACAAGTTTTGAGGATCCACCCCCCTCTGAAGTCCACTGGAGCAACGAGTACTCACACACTCACGAGGAGTCTGTCGAGGCCGGTCATTAGGTAGATGGAATGATCTCGGAATAGTCGATTAAAATTGAAGAGTTTCCGTATCGAGCAGTGCGACTATGGGTCTGTGCCGTCTACATATACTATGTACGAAGATCGCGCTACGCAAGCACCTATCGGTGTCTTGCTACCACAAATATAAGGCAATATTCTGAGTTATGCAAATTGAGACTATTGCAACAGTCTCAAATTGTGATGGCACGAGATGACGTAAAAAAAAGAGTCCCTACGAGGGTATGTACGCTCTCGTAGGGACTCTGCTTATTTATCGTATAGCTACTGTCTGTAGCTGATTGTCACTTCTCTAGCTCTACTAGATTACGATCCTTGTCATAGATCTTGTAGTCTAGGAGTGCTACATCTTGATCTTCGATCAGCTTGATGTTTTTGGAGTATTTTTTCTTCCACTTAGTAAAGAGAGAGGATCCCAGGAGGGGAGCCTTCTTGATATAAGCGACGACGTAGGGATGTAGATGCATGGCGAAGTTGCGCATAGGCTTGTCGCCAGTGGTCAGCTGAGCTATGATCTCCTCTAGATCATCGGTAAAGGTAATGGAGGTCTTGATCTTTCCCGTGCCTTGACAGGTGGGACAAGCCTCCTCGGTGCGTATGATGGTGGCCTGACGTACCCGCTGTCGTGTGATCTGCATGAGTCCGAACTTGCTCAGAGGGAGTATCTTGTGGGTAGCGCGGTCGTCCGCCATGAGCTTCACCATATGCTCGTAGAGCTCCTTATTGTGAGCTGCTTCGTTCATATCGATGAAGTCGATAACGATGATTCCTCCGAGATCTCTCAGCCTGATCTGTCGGGCGATGAGCTCTGCGACGGCCATATTGACATCAAAGGCGGTCTCCTCCTGTCCTGAGGTCCTGCGAGCCTTCTTGCTACTGTTGACGTCGATGACGTGCATAGCCTCTGTCTGCTCGATGATGATGTTGGCTCCGTTGCGTAGGGTGACTTTGCGCCCGAAGAGGGTCTTCTTTTGCTTTGTCACACCACAAGCATCAAAGAGTGGGCGCTTACTGTCATCCTCATAGAGCGTGACGATCTGCTCTCTACCTGGGTCGATGTCGGCTACGTATCCTCTGAGCTCCTTGTAGTAGTCTGGATCGTTGACAACGATTTTCGTAAAGGTCTTGTTGTAGGAGTCTCGGATGAGGTTGATAGCACGGTTTCGCTCCTCGTAAATCTGTGCAGGAGCCTTGGCACGAACCAGCTTCTTGATACTTGTCTCGAATCGATCTATCAGATCCATCATCTCCTCGACGAGCTCTTGGGTCTTCTTGCCCGCAGCTTGCGTCCGGATGATGGCTCCGTAGCCACTCTTGATGACACTCTGCACGATCGTCTTAAGCCTCGTACGCTCCTCCGTGGAGCGTATCTCGCTAGAGATGGCTACCTGATCGCTAAAGGGTACTAAGACTAGAAATCGACCCGCTATGGAGAGCTCTGCTGAGAGACTAGGCCCTTTCGTGCCGAAGGCTTCTCGTGTCACCTTGACGAGGATCTTGTCTCCCTTCTTGAGTCCCGAGTTGATGATATTGCCATCCTTAGGAAGGGGGGTACCTTCTTTGACTTTGTCAATGGGTGGTACCTTCTTCTTTTCCGCTATATCTTCTAATAAGTGAGTTGTCGCTCCAAATACTTTGCCTAGATCATTGTAGTGAAGGAAGCCGTTTTTCATAGGGCCTATGTTGACGAAGGCTGCGTTGTTGCCTCTGACGACATTATCTACCTCGCCGAGCAAGATGTCTCCGACAGCGTAACGGATGTTTCTATTCTCCGTCCGTAGCTCTACGAGCTCGCCATCTTCGAGCACTGCCATAGACACCTCTTTTGGCTTTACATCGATGATTAGTTCACTATTCACGGTGTCTCAAATAATCTGTGCATTAATAGATTGGAAACGTGTAGAGGTCTAGTATGACCCGCCTCTTCTCTTCTCCGTCTCACAGCTACGTCGTGCCACTGCACTGCCCCGAGCTGGTGAGCTATCGAAGTACCTAATCGCTACACCTCTACTGGAGTAGCTGGTCCCTATGCGTATCTGGATCGAGACTCCTAGTGAGTCTACAGATACCCCAAGAGGGGCGGTCTACAGATGCTGCCGTAGCACTCGTATCACGGATTAGATAATCTATAGAGTCTGCGACTGATGCGACAGACCCTGACAGATGAGCGTAAGAGGTAACTACTGCAGGGTGATGGGATGAGTTGCTATGCAACGAAGCCATCCACAACCAGCCTCTCATCGATGAGAGGTCGGTCATGACGGCTTGCTTGGTACGTTTCGTTCGCTAAGGTTAGATCGCCATACATACTGCAATGGCTATCTAGTGAGTAGACTATGACTCCTCAGGACAACTTGTCCGCCTAGGAGGGATCACAGATGGTCTCCGCGACCGCTCGTCTACTTCTTACTCTTATGGCGATTCTTACGCAGTCTCTTCTTACGCTTGTGCGTCGACATCTTACGACGCTTGTGCTTCTTACCGTTTGGCATAATTTTTTCTTTTGAATTGGTCTATACTGATCCAAGGTGATAAGATCCGTAGCTAGTCCCTATACTAGAGCAAGCGTTGTCACTCTCAGGACTATCTGTCTTGACTCATCCCTTGATATAACTACTTAATCAATGCTGTGAATGCTTTCGAAGGCTTGAACGTAGGGACCTTGCGAGCTGGTACGATGATCGTCGTCTGCTTGGAAATATTGCGAGCAGTCTTCTCTGCGCGTTCCTTGACGACAAAACTACCGAAGCCTCTTAGGTAGACATTTTCTCCCTGGCTCATAGCGTTCTTCACTGTATCCATAAAAGCCTCTACAACCTGCAGGACCTCCTGTCGGTCTAAGCCTGTCGTGTCAGCTATATTCTTTACAACTTCTGCTTTAGTCATGTATTCTTAGTAATGGGTCTTATTTATAATGATTGCGATGAGACGTCATGCTTCAACTCCGAGAGCGCAGGCATAGTGGACAAATATACATAAAAGCGACTTACACCAACCTACTCTAGCGCAAAAAAAATCAGAGGAGTGCTCTCGATCTTGTCCAAGAACACTCCTCTTCTTTTTGATATATGCTCGCTTGTGGTATCAGCCTTATGTTTTGAAGCGACTTAGAGGAAAGGGAGGTGGCTGGCAAGGCTCTCTGTGTAGCCCCTAGGGGAGTCGAACCCCTCTTTCCAGGATGAAAACCTGGCGTCCTAACCGATAGACGAAAGGGCCAAATCGTGCGCCAGTATCCTTAATATAGAGTTATATCCTCAGCGAACTGATACAGTATTGCGATGTGTCGTCGTAGACTAGAGAGAGTTGAGGTGAAGAGCCATCTTAGACTTCAGATTCGCAGCCTTATTGCGATGAATGATATTCTTACGAGCTAGACGATCTAGCGTAGAATAAACCTTCGGCAAAGCCTGCTCAGCTTCCTGACGATCGGTCATAGCTCGAAACTGCTTAACCATCGTACGCGACGTCTTGCTCGCATAGCGATTGCGAAGGCGACGTGTGGAACTCTGACGGATTCTCTTCAGCGTTGATTTATGATTTGCCATTCTTATGATACTTAATTACTTGGTGTACTATCGATATGCAAGGCTCGCCATGCGAAGCGCTTCATACCAACTATTACTTGTAGCCCCTAGGGGAATCGAACCCCTATTTTCAGAATGAGAATCTGACGTCCTAACCGTTAGACGAAAGGGCCAGCAGCCACTTGCCAACTACCGCCGAATGTTCGGCTCTCAGGCAATTGTGATGCAAAGGTAATACAAATTTTTCTTCTGGCAAAACATTCTCGCAAGAAAATATCCCAAAAGAGTTAGTTCATCTCAGATAAAACAGCGCAGGAGGCTGATAGACAAATCATTACAGAAAGTACGCTCAAAACAAACTTTCTATCTCAAGTCACGGCCCCAGAGAAGCTTCTCGCGGATTACTTGAGCATACGGCTTGTGCGAGAGGCGTAGCAGATGAGCACGCTTGTCACTCTTGCGGGCGACGATCTCGACGCCACAGTCGTAGACCCGCAGATTACCATCGATTACAATGGAGAAGGTGGGGTGTAGCGAGGAGACTCTCATCGTCAGTACACTCGTGTCGGGGAAGATGAGCGGAGCCATATTGAGCGTATGAGGAGCTATCGGCACCAGTAGTAGCGTCTGGCACTGAGGGGTCACGATAGGGCCTCCTAGGCTCAGCGCATAGGCGGTCGAACCCGAGGGCGTACTGACGACCAAGCCATCGGCAGCGTACTCTGCCAGCAGGTCGCCGTCTAGATCCACTCGTATTTTGATGATCGATCCAGTTTCTCGCTTCTGCACCGCTAGATCATTGAGTGCAGTGCCGACATGCTCTCCCGCCACGCTCACATCGATCAGCGAGCGGGTCTCTATATCGTACCGTCCAGCCAGCAGGTCATCGAGGTGATGCAGAGCTTCCCGTGGCTCCATCTCGGTCATAAAGCCGAGGTGCCCGCAGTTGATCGCCCATATAGGCAACTCCACGTCTCGCAGCTTGTGCGCAGCCCTCAGGAGCGTACCATCACCACCGAGGCTCAGCGCTATGTCGCCATAGGGTGTCTCTCCACCCAGTCTCATCTGCGGATAGCCCTCTGGGACACCCGCCAGCTGTAGCGCCTCCCAGAGCGGTGCCTCTATATAAAGGTCTACGCCATGCTCTGCGAGAGCCGTCAGTAGCGCCGTCACATCGTCCGTGAGACGCATTGTAGCGTGGCTACCGTAGACTGCTATCGTATTTATCTTGTGCCTATCCATCGGGACTGTCTCATTGCATCGCTACAAAAGTACCGAAAAGAAGGCATATCCCCAAAGAAGAGCCACCCGCCAAAGGTTCGAATGCGTAGAGCTCACTCGATCATAAAGAGCTTGGCCGATATGCGCACCCACTCGTGGATCTTTTTCACCAGGATGACCCGTGCGTAAAACTCTTTGCCAGCGTCCATCAGCCGTGATATGACTAGATTAAGCTCTTGAGGCACATAGCCTATGCGGTGCTCCTCGTAGTAGATGGCGATAGCGTTTTCGTCGTACTCGTTTTGTGGCTGTCGCACCATACGTAGCACCGTGTCAGGCAGTAGCGTAGGGACAAGTTCCTGCACGATAGGACAGAAGGTGGTCCCAGCGACTACGATGTCTAGGAGGAAGATCTCCCGCTTGGGTAGTCCTAGTGCGTTGATTCCTTCAGTACCGATGAGTGCTAGTAGCTCAGGGCTGACTGGTATGATCTCGTTACTCATAGGTTGTGTGACTTGTACTCCTCCATCAGTGTGACGATCGTCTGCATCTCCTTCTCGCTCGCCTCTAGCTCCTGTATGATCGCCTCTAGCTCAGCTTGCTTCTCTAGTATCTTTACGGGGCTTGACAGCAACTCCTTATGATCAAAGGGGAAGCTCTCCGACCGCTTGGCTATCCTAATCTCGAGGGTACTCTTCTTCTTTTGCAGTTTTTTGATTTCTGCCAAGAGAGCCTCAGGATCTGAGGGGAGCTCCTCTTCGCGCTTCTCCTTGTTCAGCAGAGCCAGCACAGTTCGCAGCTGAGGCAGATCTCCCGTCTTATAGGCCTTCACGGTAATCAGAAAGAGCCGCTTGTCCTCCTCCGTGTAGTGTGGGTTAAGGTCCGGGTGAAGGCGCTTGACGAGGGTCTTGTAGATCTCCTTGATTTCTTTGGTCTCCTCGGGAGATAGGTGCGGTCTGTCCCAATACTCCCTGGCGGCTTTGAGCTGAGCCAGCTTCTCCTCCAACAACCGATGAAACTCCAGCCGTTGCTGCACCATCTGCTTGTCTATCTCGGCGATGTTGGGCGCCTCGTCGCGATTGATGTAAGCCTGTAGGAGCGAGCGCCTCAAGCGGAGCGTTTCTAAGGAGAGTACTAGACGTAACTGGGCGTATAGCAGCTTGCCGAAGTAGTGCATGTAGAGTGCAGATAGGTGAGGCGCCTCGTGCTCCGTCATCTCCTGATACTGGGAGACGAGTGCCGTGTAGGCTGTGGCGAGCGTCTCATACTGCTCCCGAAGCCTCTGATACTCTGGAGAGCATGCTAGCGGATTCACGTCTGTCATTGTATTTCGTCTGTTGGAGCTAATCTGTGGACTAAGGTAACGCTTTTAGCGCAAAGTCTGCTGCCAGAAAGAGGTCTCCGCTACTTGGCTTGCCAAGAGCTCTGGCGTGATGGATAGTTGCTCTGCGAGGTGGGCGTAGACCGCCTCTATCGCTTCTCGATGCGTAAGCCCGTTGGGGATCTCGTCCGTCTCGACGAGGATAGCCTTCGCTTCATAAGCTAGATGCAAAGCCTCAGCATCATAGCGACGACCGAAGGAGAGCACAAAGCCCTTGCTCAGCATCATCTGCGCCACCTCTCCCCTAGCCCGAAAGCCGTGCAGCACCATCGGGGGAAGCTGAGCAAGCTCTTGCGCCATCTGGCTACGTATCTCAATCATCTCAGCCCATGCACGTACAGCGTGTAAGAGGATAGGACGATCTAGCTGACAGGCCAAGCGCATCTGCGCCTCTAGCCAGACTAGTTGCTCCGAGAGCGTTGCGTTGCTTCGCACCTTGTCGACGCCACACTCGCCGACGGCAACGATCTGAGGGGTCGACGACAGGCGACTCTGCATCTGATCAATGAGCGCTACCAAGCTTCCCGCTGGGGGCAGAGACCAGGGGTGAAAGCCTATCGAGTAGAGCTGACCCTCCTCGACCGTTATGTCATCACTCCACTCGGTGTAGGTGAGCGAGCGAATTGCTTGGCAGCCTACCTCGTGGCTATGCGTGTGGCAGTCTAGCAGTTTGGGACGGCTGGCGCATTGCCCGTCACTGCACGACTCTGTGGCTCTGATCTCCTCGCTCATTGTCGTGGTGGCACGGGGTCGTAACCCACATGTCGGTTGAAGGGGTTACATCGTAAGAGTCTCCATAAGGTTAGGCAGCTCCCCTTAAGGGCTCCATGCACCTGTAGAGCCTCTAGAGCATACTGCGAGCAGGTCGGTGTAAAGCGACAGCTGGGTGGTAGTAGTGGCGAGATAAAGGAGCGATAAAACTTGATTGGGTAGCTCAGCAGACGTACTGCTAGCGAAGGCTGCTGGGATCCGTCCTCCTCAGCTTTCGTTGCTGAGACTTTTGCAGTCTGCTCCTGACGAGCGGGTACGGATTCAGTAGGGGGGCTGGTAGGGTTTGCTTTTTCTATCTCCTTGACGATGCGAGCTACGGCTCGCTCTACCGCCTGCTCTAGCTCTGGGTAGGTCGGCATCGTCTTAGCGACAGACTGTAGCGCTAGTCGCACCGTACAGTGGTGCTGTGTAGCAGCCTGCCAGAGCGGAGCTTTGTGGAGACGATAAGCTGCTCGGGTCATGCGCTTGATGCGATTACGATCTACTGCGTGCTTGAAGCGACGCTTAGCGACCGAGGTCATCACAGCGACCTGCGCCTGATCTCCTGGAGCCGGCGTGGCGACAGGCTCAGCAAGCCATACGATGCGGATGGGGTAAGAGACGAACGAACGCCCACGATCATGCAGTCGCTCTATCTCCTCACGCAGATAGAGTCGCTCACCTTTGGGTAGACGTTGATTCTGGTGGGAGCGAAGGGAGCCTTCCTCCGTAGTCATCCCTCCTGCTCAGCAAGAAAGTTTTTAAGTAGCTCAGGCATAGGCGGATCCTGACGACTACCCGTAGATTTGATATCTACTCTGAGCCCTAGCTCCTCGGCTCTCTGTGCGGTCTTAGGACCTACCGTAGCGATGATCATATCTTCCTGCTTGAAGTCCGGCACATTCTCAAAGAGCGAGGTGATTCCTACAGGACTGAAGAAGATGATCATATCATATGGTAGCGGCTTCTCAAGCTCTAGCTTACGAGGTATGGTACGGTACATGACCGACTTGGTATAGTCTATCTCCGCCTCTGTCAGTAGATCGGAGAGCTTAGCATTATGCTCCTCTGCGACGGGGAGGAGATACTTCTCACTCTTGTGCTTTACAATAACCTTGACAAGGTCTTCGGTACGTCCTGTCGGTGAGAAGAAGACTTTGCGCTTGCGGTAGTTGACAAACTTCTGTAGGTATGGCGCAGACTTTTCTGAGCTGCAGTAATACTTCATCGTGTCTGGCATCGTGATGCGCATCTCTTTCATCAGCGTGAAGAAGTGCAGGATAGCAGTACGAGAGGTAAAGATGATGGCTGTGTAATCCAACGGATTGATGCGCTGCTGGCGAAACTCCTTCGTTGCAACTGTCTCGACACGAATGAACTGCTTGTAATCAAGCTCCACTTGATACTTTTCAGCGACTTCGGTGTAGGGATTAGCCATCAGTGGAGCGGGCTGAGAAATAAGTATTTTTTTGATCCGTGACATACTCACAGGCAGGGGCTAATGGTATACGATAGATTCTTCTATAGGATCAGCATTCCAAAGCCTATGAGATAGGCCAGAGGAGCCACTTCCTGGCTGCAAAGGTACAAAGAAATAAGCAAAGGAGTCATCCCCGCCTTCCCGAGCCATCGTGCTGTAGGTACGATGATCGCAAGACGCCATAAGAATATTACAGCGATCATCAGCCAGAGTGCGACACCCTGCCATACACCAGCCAGTAGCATCAAGGAGCTCAGGTAGAGGGGCAGTGGCCACAGCCACTCCAAGATGCTATAATGGCACACCCAATGTAGATAAAAGTCGGTGTCAAGATAGATTTCCACCAGCAGTCGATTGATCCCTAAGTACAGTCCACTGAGGATCAAGCTACAGAGTGATAGGAGTCCTACCTGCGAGAGCGTCGTCCAGAACTCACTCGAGGGGAGGTCGGCATAGTAACGCAGGAGCAGGTAACTAGTCACGCCAACCAGCAAGTGTCGCTGCAACCCTCCGAGGAGTGCATAGGTACCCACAGATACCCGATGCACTAAGTTGCGAAAGAAGATGTGTCCTCTATCATATAGTAGGGCATCCACCGAGCGAGGCAAGAGAGAGCCGACCCACATCTGCATAAATGCAGGCAGTAAGAGGAGTACCAGCAGTAGCAGTAAGATGATATCCTCTGCCCCACGATCTACCCCAAAGGGGGTCAACGTCCATAATCCGATCGAGCTCTCCATACAGCCTCGTCTATCTACAGAGTGGCTAGACGAGAGAGCAGCTGCGCCACCTGCCCCTCTAGCTCCTGCACTCCATCATTGTGGATCTGATAGAGAGGCAGCTCTGGGTGCGCCTGCTGCAGAGCTGTGAAAGCGTACGATGCTTGACGATCAATCCGTGCCTGCACTTGCTCACGGGAGGCTTTGTCACGCTCCTGGACACGAGACACCCGTACCGACTCAGGAGCTGTCACGACGACCACGGCGTCGCAGAGACGATAGAAGCCAGACTGCCACAAGATAGCACTCTCTAGGACGACCCACCCCTCAGGAGCATGCTGCTCCACCGCCCAGGCCCTCAGTCTCTCAGACACATAGGGGTGAATGATCTGCTCTAAGCGGTGCAATAGGGACTTACTCTCATCAGACGGTGCGAACACACGGCGAGCGATCTCATCATAGCGTGGCTCCCCCTCTGAACTGTAGACCTCTGCTCCGAGCAGCTTGATCACTTGCTGACGCACCTGTTCGCTCTCCGTATAGGCTCCACGAGCCACCGCATCACTATCCATCAGGGGTAATCCAGACCTGACAAGCATCTGACCTACGAAACTTTTGCCCGCACCTATTCCTCCTGTCAATCCTAAGATGCGAGGGGGCGTGGAGGAGGAGGTGAGTTGCTGCTCAGTCATGACTTACTTAGTAGCCACAGCGACTCACGGCTCGGCAGTCTCTAGGATATACTGTACCGCCTTGGGGGAGGCTGTAGCACGCACCACCCAGTCAGGCAGTCCCTCGACTCTTACGGGCAACATTTCTGGGCGCTTCTCACCACGTTGCTCAGCCTCGGCTATCTGATGCAGGTCTACCACCACCGAGACATTGTTCCCAATAGGCTTATTATAGTCCGTGATCGGCATCGTTAGGGTCAGAGAGACACGAGCTGGAAGCAGCTTAGCAACAAAGCCTGAGGGCGTATTAAGCGCCTCGATAGGTAGCTCGATACGCTTCTCCGTCAGCTCGACGACTGAGATCTGTAGCTGTACGCTATCGGGAGAGCTATAAATATGAGGTATCTCTTCAATAGGCACGCGTACCACTTTGTCTTGCGACAAGTTCTTGTAAAGTAGCTCTTTGGTATGCACCTCGCTAACCTTCTCCAGCGCTTCACGACTACCATACAGATCGACCGTGGTGGGAGTCATCGTCAGCGGGAGTACCATATAGCCATCCTTAGCAGAGACCGACACATGATTTACGACTGGCACCTCTTTCCTCTGCAGAGGGAATGCGCGTAGCGAAATCTGATTAGGATAGATGTCTCGGATCTGTATAGAGCTCCCCAAGCTCTCCCGCACCTTCTGTGTCAAGACGGCACTGCTAAAGAGGATGCGCCCCCCTTGCGGCACCCGCTGTGGCATAGAGAGCGAGATCGGAGGCACGCCCTTCATCCAGCGGAAGAGAAGCTGAGAGCCTTTTGCCGAAACGCTGACATCTAGCGTCGTCGGCTGATCCCCCTCTAGGCCGATCTCTCCAGGCATCCCCTCATATACGATCGGGACATGTACGATTGCGGTCGTTCCTCGGGAGAGCGTCTGCATAAACCATAAGACGGTCGCTAGAAGCACCCACACAGCGATCCCCAGCAGTCGTCTCAATCGCGGGATACGCTGCTTACGCACCACAGGATCTACACCTGTGCGAGGCTTAGGGGTCAGATTGAGTCGCACCGCTCCCGTCTCAAGAGTTAGGAGAGTCTATTAGCGTGCGTTTGGATCTGTGCCGAGAGGATATACCGAGCTCTTGGCAATCTCTATGCAGACGTCACGAGCGATTTCTACCTCAAAGGTCTGCTCGCGCACCTTGCGGATCACGCCATGCACACCGCCTGCCGTGATGATCTCATCACCTGCAGCGAGCGCATCTCGCTCCTGCTGTAGCTTCTTCTGACGCTTGCTCTGAGGACGAATGAAGAAGAGCCAAAAGATCAAGATGATGACTACAAAGAAAATAAGCGAAGTCCACGCAGGAGCGCCCTGCTGTGCTGCCTGTAGAAGGAACATATTCATAGGTATCTATAGTTTATGAATTCAATTACTTCTGCAAACTTACAAAAAACCGACCGCATAGCGCAGTTTTGCCCCTCCTCTCCGTCAATTCTGCAGATCTCACGAATGACGATGTTGCGGCGTTGAGTCTATAGAAGCCTCTTGCATCTAGCAAGGGGCTTTTTTTTGTATGACTTATCCCGTGCGTCCGCTGCATCAAAGCAAGACGAGTAACGGCTGTAGGGACGCACGATCTGTGCGTCCGTCCCCGTTAAAACCAACGGCTGCTGTAACCTTTGACACAACGGACGCACAGATCGTGCGGCCCTACAAGGGTTACTCGTCCCGTGCGTCCCTACATTTCGCTACACGTCAAATGGGCTACAAGTCTCTCCTCGGGAGGAAATCGGGAAGCGTCAGGGAGGAAACGGAATTTTCCCACGGAGGGCCGAAATGAAACTTCGGAAGAATGAAATCGAAGTTCCGAAGAATTGTTTCGCTCCTCGGTGGAGGATCAGAAAGCCCTACCGAGGAATTTTTGATTTCCTCGATAGTGACTTCGATGAAGCCATCTTGTATCATGAGACTTTTGCAACAGTCTCATCATGCGTCAACCCCTGCCTAGCGACCCGAGCGGATCGGAGCGCTGCCCCAGCAGAGCTGACGCTGAGGATCGTAGATGGTGGCAAACTGACCCGCTGCGATACCCTGTATCGGCTCGCTACTGACTAGCTGATAGTCTCCTGAGGGAAGCCGCTCGAGGCGTCCTGTAGTGAAGTCGGGCGTGTGTCTTATCTTGAAGGTGACCTCCAGCGGACTGTCCGACGGGGTCTCCGTCCAGAGCCACGGATCGACGGTGAGCCAATGCATCTCTTCGGTCTCGATGATCGTGCCGTACTGCGTCTTGGGATCGTAGCCTCGTGAGACGTAGAGGACGTTGTGCTCCACATCTTTTGCCACGACATACCACGGACCGCCCGAGAGCCCTAGCCCTTTGCGCTGGCCGATGGTGTGAAACCAGTAGCCTCGATGCTCCCCGATCTTCTCTCCTGTCTCATGGTCGATGATGTCGCCCGTCTGAGTGCCTAAGTAGCGCTCGATAAAGTCGTTGTAGTTGATCTGTCCTAAGAAGCAGATGCCTTGGCTGTCTTTGCGCTGTGCATTGACTAGATGCGCCTCGAGGGCGATACGACGCACTTCCTCTTTGGGCAAATGACCAATGGGGAAGAGGAGATGCTCCATCTGCCGAAAGCCGATCTGCGCCAAGAAGTCGGTCTGATCCTTTACTGGATCGGGAGAGGTACCGAGGAAGGTCAAGCCCACCGCCGTCTTTCGTATCGTAGCGTAGTGACCCGTGGCTATGTAGTCGTAGGAAGAGCCACACCTCTCCTCAAAGGCTCCGAACTTGATCATCTTATTGCACATCACATCGGGATTGGGCGTGAGCCCTCGCTTCACCGCATCCATCGTATAGGCGACCACACGATCCCAATAGACTTGGTGCAGGTCGATGATCTCTAGGTGCAGGTCGTAGCGACGGGCGAGGAGTGTTACCAGCTCGATGTCTTCCTCGGCAGGGCAGTCGAGGTAGCCTCCATCCTTGTCCTGCATACCGATACGTATATAGTAAAGGTCTGGACGAAAGCCCGCCTCGACGAGCAGATGCATCGCCACACTACTATCCACACCACCCGAAGCGAGCAGTGCGATGCGACTATCCCGTGGCAGTGATGTGTAGAGAGCGGTCTCCATACACTTGCAAGAGTCAAGCCCTCAGAGAGGACTACATACGCTCGGGTAGCGCAATGCCGAGAAGCCCCATAGCACTATGTATCGTCTCGGCAACGGTCTTGCTGAGCTGCAGACGCATGCTACGTAGCGCTTCGTCCTCCTCACGCAGTACGGAACACTCGTGGTAGAACTGATTATACCCCTTGACCAAGTCGTAGGTATAGTTGGCAATGCGGGCTGGCGAATAGCTCGCGGCAGCCTCCTGCACGACAGATGGATAGTCGAGCAGCTGCTGGACGAGTGCCGTCTCATACGACGAGAGTGCTAGTGTACCGCCCTCAGGGAGCTGATGCTTGTAGCCCATCTCGTCAGCCTTCTGCAGGAGCGAGCAGATGCGTGCGTAGGTGTACTGAATGAAGGGACCCGTGTTGCCGTTGAAGTCGATAGACTCCTCGGGGTTAAACATCATATTCTTCCTCGGGTCCACCTTAAGGATGAAGTACTTGAGCGCACCTAGTCCGACCATCTCGGCGGTGCGCAGTTCTTCGGCTGTTGGCTCAGCAGCTAGCTCTACGCCCTTCGCCTGCTGAGCTGTCCGTGCTACCTCTAGTGCGGTGTCGCGCATAGCGTCCATCAGATCGTCCGCATCGACGACTGTACCCTCGCGACTCTTCATCTTGCCGTGAGGTAGCTCGACCATACCGTAGCTAAAGTGTGTCAAGCTCTTGCCCCACTTATATCCCAAGCGGTCTAAGAGTAGCGATAGCACCTGAAAGTGGTACTCCTGCTCATTGCCCACGACGTAAACCATCTGGTCTATCGGGAAGTCTTGATAGCGCAGTTAAGAGGCACAGTATGCATGATCCGCAGTCACCGATCATGATCGGACATCTTCATGGGGATGAGACGATCGTAGACCGGAAGATGCATCTGCAGAGGGATAATCAGATGTCACTGTTTGATTTTATGTGATGTCAGCGCGGCTTTTACGCATGGTTTCTATAGCAGAAGCAAGTACAGTAGAATCTTTATAATGAAATGAGGAAATTATGGATAATTTAATATTTAGTTTGAACGCAACAATCCCGGTATTCCTGATGATGGTACTGGGATACTTTTTTAATAAAATTGGATGGATTGATGACGGATTTGCATCTAAGATGAATAAATTCGTCTTCCGTGTACCGCTTCCGGTATTGTTGTTTGGTGACCTGGCGACGGTGGATTTCTCTGAAGTATGGGATATGCGGTTTGTGTTATTTTGCTTTGTAGTAACAGTATGCAGTATTACGATTGCAGCGGCAGTATCTTGCTTATGGTCAGATCGCTCGATCAAAGGAGAATTTATTCAGGTATCTTACCGAAGCAGTGCGGCACTTCTTGGAATCGCATTTATCCAGAATATCTATGGCACAGCAGGTATGGCACCGCTGATGATCATCGGCAGTGTGCCATTGTATAATGTAATGGCAGTTCTGGTGCTGTCACTTTTTAAACCGGGACAGCAGGGATTAGACCATGCAATGTGGAAACGGACATTGAAAGGTATTGTAACGAATCCGATCATACTTGGCATTGTGACAGGTCTTGCGTGGTCAGCACTGCATCTACCGATGCCGGCGATTCTGAATAAAGCAGTATCCAGCGTGGGCGGTATGGCTACACCGATGGGACTGATGGCGATGGGAGCAACATTCGATTTTGGTAAGGCACTCAGCAAAGTGAAGCCGACTGTCGTAGCGGCATTTATCAAACTGGTGGGATTCTGTGCAATATTCCTGCCGGTTGCAGTACAGATGGGATTCCGTGAGGAGAAGCTGGTGGCGATTCTGGTTATGCTTGGATCTGCGACGACCGTATCAAGCTTTGTCATGGCGAAAAATATGGGACATGAAGGAGTGTTGTCGTCCGGTGTTATTATGCTGACGACACTGTGCAGTGCATTTACTCTGACGGGATGGCTGTATATTTTGAGAAGTATGGGACTGATCTGATTTCCTATATTAAGAGTTTATGAAGATTTTTTAAACTCCTTGACAAATCGACATCCAATGGCTATCATATTCAATAGTTTAGGCTCGACTTTGATTTATTTTCATGTGCGGGCAGTTGAAAGGCCAGGATGAAGAGGAGTATGTATCGGATGCACCGACAGAGAGGATGGTTCGTTGGCTGTGAGACCGTCCGGGAAGCGAGATACAGAAGGTAGCTTCGGAGCTGGATGGCTGAACAGTATCAGTAGGCTGTCCCGGAGTCGTTCCCGTTAAAGAATAAGATGAGCGTGCAGAAGGTTTTCTGCGTCATAAAGGTGGTACCGTGATGATTAAGTCACCCTTTATTTAATACATAAAGGGTGATTTTTGTATTTTAAAATACCCTTACATGTGAAACAGTATAATGATCTATTGAAAGAGAAAAGGGAGAAAGAACATGAGTCAGAATCTTGAAACAACTTACAATCCGAAAGCGATTGAAGACAAGCTGTACAGCAAGTGGTGTGAAAAGAAGTATTTTCACGCAGAAGTAGACAGAAGCAAGAAGCCATTTACCATTGTTATGCCGCCGCCGAATATCACAGGTAAGTTGCATATGGGACATGCGCTGGATAACACGATGCAGGATATCCTGATTCGTTATAAGAGAATGCAGGGATATAATGCTTTGTGGGTACCGGGTACAGACCACGCTGCAATCTCAACTGAGGTTAAGGTTACCAATCAGCTGAAAGAAGAAGGTATCGATAAGAAGGAAATGGGACGTGAGAAGTTCCTGGAGAGAACCTGGCAGTGGAAAGAAGAGTACGGCGGAACGATCAAGGAGCAGCTTAAGAAACTTGGCGTATCCTGTGACTGGGACCGCGAGCGTTTTACCATGGACGAAGGATGCTCAAAGGCTGTTGAAGAAGTATTTATCAATCTTTATAAGAAGGGATACATTTATAAGGGATCCAGAATCATCAACTGGTGTCCGGTATGTAAGACTTCTCTGTCAGACGCAGAGGTTGAGCATGAGGAGCAGGATGGACATTTTTGGCATATCAAGTATCCGATCGTAGGAAGTGATGATTATCTTGAGATCGCTACTACCCGTCCGGAGACTATGCTTGGTGATACTGCGATCGCAGTACATCCGGATGATGAGCGCTATAAAGAGCTGGTAGGAAAGAATGTAATTCTGCCGCTGGTTAACAAAGAGATTCCGATTGTAGCAGATTACTATGTAGATAAAGAATTTGGAACAGGTGCGGTTAAGATTACACCGGCACATGACCCTAACGATTTTGAGGTCGGTAAGCGTCACAATCTGCCAGAG
>OLSP01001785.1_pt1 | contig 18799 bp, 10 predicted proteins | sample 1672941 | NCBI WGS metagenome assembly OLSP01 (sample SAMEA3136739, study PRJEB25190) | human gut metagenome | reverse complement strand
ACCGCTTGTAATACTTCGCGGACCTGCCGGAACAGCAAAGACATTTTTATCAATGGCAGCAGCACTTGATAAGACATATACTGATGAATTTACAAGACATACCAGTAGCACATCATATGACAAAATATATATAGGGCGTGCAAATGTATCAAGTGATGAAGCATTTGGTTTCCTTCCGGGAGAACTTGAGGATAAGACAAGACCATTGCTTGGATGCTTTTATTCTAATCTCGAGGATTTACTTAGAAAGGGTAATCATGAAGAAGATGCCCAGATACAGATTCAGATAGATGATATGATGGAGACAGGGCTGTTGAGAGTATTTCCATTAGCTTATATAAGAGGTATGAGTATAAAGAACAGTTTTATAATATGTGATGAAGCGCAGAATATAGGAAGGTCGCTCATTAGGGATATTGTCACACGATGTGGACAGGGGTCTAAGCTGGTGATTCTAGGCGATACTAACCAGATTGATGTCTCATTTCTGGATAAGACTAATTCAGGGCTCACATATCTTGCTCATAATATGAAAGGCAGTACTAAATGTGCGCAGATAACATTTACAGAGAAAGAGTCTGTGCGTAGTGCACTTGCGACAGAAGCACTTAACAGACTTATGTAAAGTAAAATGTCTGAAAGTAATAGAAAATATAATATGGGTTTGAGAATAATAACAGCGTTCAGAGACCGAAGCAGCGGATAGGCTGCGGGGCAGTTTCTGGACGCTTTTTGCATATTCCGGCTGAGAAAAATGTTTTCTTGAAATGACCAGATTTGTCATAAATTAATTGGAATTACATGTGAAAAAGATTATAATATAAACAGCATTTGTCAATATAGAAGGAAGGGATATTTATAAGTTTATCAAAAGAATATGTAAAAATGCGAATGGAGCGCAACAAGGAAATAGCTACATCTGCGAATCTGGCTGACAGCCTGACAGAACAGCAGTGTGATGTACTTGAATGGGCCTCTGACATGAGGCATGTAATGCATAAGAACAGTGAGGCATTATATGATGTTAACGCACCTAAGCATAAGGAAATTAAAGCATTTATAAGTGATACACATTATTCACAGAATCCGAATAACCTTAATAAAAGATTAAAAGATGCTGGATTACCGCTTATCAAGTGGTCATTTGATGATACAAGGATTCCGACAAATGAGCTGGCAATGATTCTTGATAACAGAAGACTTGAGAAGAGCAGAAAAAGGCAGTGTATCAGGACATTAGAAAAAGCGAATGCTGATATTGAGAATTATTTTGCACAAATTGATGCCAAATACCTCACATTTTATTGTCCATCAGGAAATAAGAGAGTTTTTAGTAATCAAAGTAAAGGGGTCAGTGTGGAATCACGGAATGCTACTATTGCAGAAGGCTATACAATTAAGGGAGTTGAGAGTCTTAAGAATAATATAGCTTATCTGCTTCATGTGTACGCTGGTCAGATTAGTGTTGAAGATATTGTTGCATATGTCAATGAAGATATAGAAAACAGAATTTATCATATGGATGCTTCAATGGCACCACAAAGTGTTCATAAAGCGACTAATGCCCTGGTTGAAACAGGATATATAAAACCTGATACTAAAGAACTTATTTATATTAATCTTACTAAGAGAGGCGATGCATTTGTAGGAAGCTACTGTGGGACGCTTAACAAGATAGCAGCTTCATTATCCATACTGCCATTTAATAAGGCGCACAAGAATGACATTGTTTATTATAGCTATCTGATTGGATGGCAGCGTGCTAAAAGAGAACTAAAGCCACTGATTCCTAAAACTGTCGATTTTATCAGTAACAAGATAAAAGAAAAGCAGGAGATGATGTATACCGGTGATGATAGTAATTATGCCGTGGAGATGGAGAAGACAATTATCCAGAGCATGAATATTAATAGTTTGCCGGTTGTCTATGAGGTTAAGAAGGGTACATATGTAATAGCGGAGATAACGACATTATTTGGAAAGATTAATGTAAGTATTATTAATTCTTTGTTTGTCGGAAGTGCATATACATTAACAATTCCGCAATATCAGTATACTGCAATAATTCATATGGCAGATAATATTGATTATGGAAAGATTCCTTATGAGGTACAGAAACAATTGAAGGCGGTTGTTCCTGAACTTATGAAGCTTTTACAGTGAGAGGGGAGGCAGGGGCAATGACCAATATATATAAGAATATTTATTTGAGAAAAGAAGAAGAAGTTTTATATAATATTAGAAAAAATGTGGATGAAACAGTGGAGACACCAACCATATCAAAGATAATAGATTATGTTCTGGCTGATCCATATGAACATATTATATATATGGATGTTAAGCTTAAGATGGTAACAAGTTATGATGCAACCAATGTATTTGTTGATACCGGTTATAAAAATATGTCAGGAGAACCATTATTTCTGTCGCTTGTGTTAAAGGACGATGTATTTACTGGCAAATATGTGGGAACGATTGATCAGCTTGGCAATGCAATTCTTACCATTGTAAAGATGAGAGTCAATGAACAGGAAATATATGATAACATGGAATTTCTTAAGAACAATTATGGCAATTATAAGCAGTTTGTTGATGACTGGGATCTCAAGGCTGGAGAGAGAGAAAAAGATAATAATCTGGGGGATATGAGTACTTTGTTTGAAGGAATTGATATATCAGAATTCCCAGAGACAGCAGAAGAAATTCCTTCAAATGAGGATACAGCAGCTGCGTCAGAATCAGATTTTTATGAAGAAGATATGGATGCTGAATCAGAAAATGGGCAGGAATTATTGTTAGAAGAGATTAAGAATGATAAAATGCATGTGTATGACTATATTCCCGATAAATTGTATCTTGTTGAATGTCACACAATGCTAGGAACTATCAACTTCTCACTTGTTAATAATTATATGGATGTATTCGGGGACAAAATACCTCTATACAGCCTGTTTATTGTTCAATACAATCAGGGTACAAGCCTTGGACAGTTATTACAGGATGTGGATTTAAGACAGTATAATCTGCAGATTCCAGATAAGATTATTGATGAAATAAGTGATGCTGTGAATTATATCAGGGGGTATATGGGGAGAGAATAAAAACGAGAAATTCAAGGAGAAATAAGAGAATGTCAAAGGATGAATATTTAATTACCGATGCGCCCCTTAAAGCACTGACTGTTTTTGCCATGCCCATGATTCTGGGCAGTTTTTTTCAACAGGTATATAATATGGCCGACTCAATTATTGTCGGTCAGTTTGTCGGTTCATCTGCACTTGCGGCTGTCGGAGCATGCGCTGCTCTCACAAATGTATTTATTTGTGTGGCACTTGGTGCCGGTGTCGGTGCAGGCGTACTGGTGAGCCGCTATTTTGGTGCCAGAGATTACGGCAAAATGAAAACGATTGTGTCGACATCTTTGATCAGCTTTCTGATTCTAAGCGTACTTCTTGGTGTATTCGGCTTTCGTTTTTCCCATCCGATGATGAGCCTTTTACAAACGCCCACTGACATACTGGAGGAAGCTGTACTGTATCTGCGGGTATATTTTGTGGGATTTCCGTTTTTATTTATGTACAATATCCTTTCAACGATGTTCACCTCAATCGGGGAATCAAAGATTCCGTTGGGTCTGCTGATATTTTCTTCTGTTTTGAATATTATTATGGATCTTTGGATGGTGGCAGGGCTTGGTCTTGGTGTATTTGGTGCAGCCCTTGCAACTCTGATCGCACAGGGCATTTCTGCAGTATTTTCATTCCTGATCTTTTTTTACCGGATGCGCCAATATAAGAGTTCCTTTCACTGGTTTGACGGACAGGAGTTACATTATATGCTCCGGATTGCCATACCGTCAGTTCTCCAGCAGTCCACAGTATCAATAGGTATGATGATCGTACAGGCAGTTGTAAACCCATTTGGTACACAGGCACTTGCGGGTTATTCGGCAACAATGAGAGTAGAGAATGTTTTCTCGCTGATATTTGTGTCCATCGGCAATGCAGTTTCGCCGTATGTGTCCCAGAACCTTGGCGCTCAGAAAATCGGGCGTATCAAAAAAGGTTATCACGCTGCACTGGTGTTAGATCTGTGCTTTGCAGTCCTGGCTTTTATAATTATTGAAACACTGCACACCCAGATTTCTTCACTATTTCTGGGAAAAGACGGAACTGCTTTCGCATATCAGGTATCCGGGGATTACATGAGATGGATTGGCTATTTCTTTATTTTCATGGGCATTAAGATGGCAACGGATGGAGTTCTGCGTGGACTTGGAATCATGCGTCCATTTCTTATAGCTAATATGGTAAACCTTGCGATCCGTCTGTCGGTTGCTTTGATTTTTGCACCGCGCTTCGGTATTGCATTTGTCTGGCTTGCCGTACCGGCGGGCTGGCTGGCAAACTTCCTGATTTCCTATGCGGCGCTTAGAAAATCGTGGCCGGATGATAGAACCGCTGCATCCTGCAACGGCTGTATGGATTCTGCAGAAACGAAGATGTAACTGCAGCTGTCAATGAAACCGCACAAATTGACCGCCTGACTTTTCAGGCTGGAAATAGCATAAATTACTTGAAAAAAATCGCCTATAGGATATAATCCCTTCTTTGACAGTTGGAAAGTAAAAAACGGTTGTGAAGCCAGTAAAAAATGGTGTGCTACCTGTCAATAGGACATTAAAAAATAATAAATTTTTGTATCGTCAGCCGAATTATGGCTGGCGATATTTTTAGTTTGCGCGCCATGGGCGCGCTCTAACGGGTGTAAGTTTCGAACACGCCCAGGTAGTGGGAAGTGTATAGCTGAACAGCAAGGGTGTCTATCGTGAGGTAGAATCTGAAGGAAGCTGTAAGCAAACCTCTGGTCTGACGGACAGAAATCGCATACAAGGCTGGGTTTCGAGTGATAAGTTGGCTAAATACAAGGAAGTCTGATAACCACCACATTTGTAAAAACAAAGTAAATGCGGCAGATATATGGAGGGAAAGAGCGTGCACCTTAAGCGTGGAGGTCTCACAGGGGGTTCATTAGCCTCGTATGGACTAATCTCTATGTTAGATTACTACACCGAAAGGTGTGTTGCTTGTTAAGTTGATTGAACCGCCGTATACGGAACCGTACGTACGGTGGTGTGAGAGGTCGAAATTGCAGAATAGAAATTACAGTAATAAATTTGTCGGCGAAAGACTATATTCTTGCCTGCGAGATTAGACATGTCGGAAGAGTCCGTTCAGATTAGATAAATATAATCTATTCTGGATGGACTTTTTGCGTGAACAATGAAACTGCATTTGAAAAAATAAAGTTGCAAAATCAAAGTGGGAGATGTAGCTTAGAATTTTAAATTATGAAAATGGAAATACGCTAAAATAGTTAGACTTTCGCAAGAAATTATGAAACTTTAACCTTGAATAGATGTTTGTAAGAGGATTATAATACAGTCATCAGTGTTTGGTACAATTTGTCACCGAATACTATGACAAAGATGCACCGTGATCAGAAAATCTCCATGAGTGTTTTATTGAAAATAGGCGATTATTTGGATTGTGGTATCAGCGAAATCATGGAATTTGTTAAGGATAAATATTGGCGAGGAACAATACGTGGTGCATATAGATTTGAAGTTTTTTATAAGAAAGAATTTGTAGGTTAAAGAAATTGCATGTTAAAGAATATTAGAAGGTAGGTGAAATTATGGATGATAACCATAAGTCAATAACAGATATAAGTGGAGAATCAATGTATCCGGCTGAAGAAGCTTTAGATATAGCAGCTCCGGCAGATATTACATTTGAGCAGGAAAATCTAATGAATAATAAGACATCTGAAGAACAACTTGAATTAATAAAAAAAGCCAGAAATGGTCTTGAATTATCAATAGAATCAGATGAAGTGGTAAACTATGCTATTCAGCAGCAGGGAATCCCTATTATTGATGATATCTGCATAAAGAATACAACAGATCAAGATATGGAAGACCTGATGCTTAGCATTGATTCAGATACTGGGTTGATAGATGAGTTTGAATTAGGTATTCAGTCTGTTCGTGCAGGAGAAGAGTTGCATGTGAAAAATCTTAAGATTAAGATAAACGGAGATTATCTGGCTTCTCTTACAGAAAGAATTACATGTAGTATTCGTTTTCGAATTTCTATTAATTCAGAGGATGTAATATCAAGTCAGAAGGAAATAGTGGCTTTGGCTTTTGATCAGTGGCCGGGACTAAAATATACGCCAGAGATTCTTACTGCTTTTTCTATGCCTAATCATCCAGTTGTAACCAGCTTGATTCAGCTTGCTGCCCAATACCTGCAAAAATGGACAAAGGATCCGTCCTTGGCGGGATATCAGTATGATGATCCTAATAGAGTAAAGCAGATGGCAGCAGCAGCGTATGCAGCTATTCAGCAGAAAAATATTACCTATGCGAATCCACCAGCAAGTTTTGAGGAGTTTGGGCAGCGGATTCGTCTGGCAGATGCAGTTTTGGAACAGCATCTGGGTACATGTATGGATATGACATTACTTTATTGTGCCTGTCTGGAAGCAATGGGACTGAATCCAATTATGGTGCTTATTCATGGTCACATTTTTGCAGGTGTCTGGCTTGTAGAGGATTCCTTCTCAGATACGATTATGGATGATCCATCACAGTTACAGAAGCGTATGTCAAATGGTATTCATGAAATCATGGTGGTGGAGTGTACTGCCATGAATGCCGGCAAAAATTATGATTTTGATGAGGCATGCAAGCTGGCAGAAGCAAATGTTGCCGATTATGATAAATTTAATTTTGTAATAGATGTGACTCGAGCCAGAAGCATGGGAATTCGTCCACTACCTGTGAGAGTAAAAACAGACGCTGGATTTGAGGTTAAGCATGAGGACAGGGGGCTGTCAGAGATCACATCGGCTTCAGTTGTTGATCTAAATAATTTTGATTTTTCTAAATTAGGTGGTAAGCAGGAGGCAACCAAGCAGTTGCAGTGGGAGAGAAAGCTCTTGGATCTCAGTGTGAGAAACATGCTTATTAATCTGCGATTTACTAAAGCTGTAGTGCCTCTTTTATGCAATAATGTCGGTACTTTAGAGGATGCTCTTACAGAAGGAGAGGAGTTTTTTGTCTTACCGCGTCCTGATAATATGGGAATAAATGGTGAGATGACAGTAGAAGCACTGACAGATCTGGGACCATTTCAGGAGTATATAGAGCTTGAAAGCAAGCATAAAAAACTTCATTCTTTCTATCCGGAAAAGGAATTGAATTCCTGCCTGACTAAGATGTACCGTTCGGCAAAGACATCTTTAGAGGAGAACGGTGCGAGTACGCTGTATCTGGCACTAGGTTTACTGCGTTGGTCTGAGGAAAAGAAGAATGAAATCATGCGCTATGCACCTATTATTCTGGTGCCGATTGATATCATTAGAAAGTCTGCCAACAAGGGCTATACTATGCGTATGAGAGATGAAGACGCTCAGATCAATATTACCTTGTTGGAGTTTTTAAAACAGAACTATAATGTGGAAATTAAGGGGTTATCGCCCTTACCTACAGATGAACATGGCTTGGATTTACCACTTATTTTTGCAATTATGAGAAAAGGAATCATGTCACTTCATATGTGGGATGTTTTAGAGGCAGGTTTTATTGGTAATTTCTCTTTTACTCAGTTTGTTATGTGGAATGATATTCACAATCACAGTGATATGTTGCAGCGTAATGATATTGTGCGTAGTCTTATAAAAGGCGCTGTGGATTGGGATTGTACAATACCGGAGGGAGTAGATACAGATGAGGCATACTTGCCCATTACTGCAGATGCATCTCAACTTCGGGCTATCAATATGGCCGCAAATGGGGTGAGTTTTGTCCTTCACGGACCTCCTGGAACGGGCAAGTCTCAGACGATTACGGCTATGATTGCAAATGCTCTGACCAAGGGTAAAACGGTGCTATTTGTAGCGGAAAAGATGGCTGCTCTTGAGGTAGTACAGAAGCGGTTGGAGGCTCTTGGAATCGGTGATTTTTGTCTGGAATTACATTCGAATAAGGCAACGAAAAAAGCTGTTTTAGATCAGCTCAGAAAAAATCTGGAATTGAATGTTTATGGTCTTAAGACAGATTATAATAAAAAAATCCAAGATATCTGTAAAATGAAGAATGATATAGATGCCTATGTACAAAAACTTCATGAGCAGAGATCTTTTGGTAAGAGTCTGAAAGAGCTTATTGATATTTATGAGACTATTCCAGATTATGGCATAGAGTTGAAATTTACATCAGATTATGCTCAGACTGTCACACAAAGTGATTTGGATTCGCAGAGAAGAAGTTTAGATCAGCTTGTTGCTATAGGCAGGTCCTTAGGACATCCTCATGAACATCCGCTTCATGAAGTGGGGCAGACTGTCTATACACAGACGTTAAAGATGGATCTGGAGGATTCAATCAAATCCTATAAGACTTCATTGGAAGAGTTAAAGAAATCAGTAGATCATCTGATAGAAATTTTGGCGATAGATGCTCCAATTAGTGAATCTGACTGGATAGATATAAAAGCTGATGCGGAGAGTATAGTTTCAGCTGAGTCTATACCTGGCATTTTACTTAGTACAAATAACATCGATAGAGAATTTGACCAGCCACTGGCATATATGTCAGAAGTTGAAAAATATGCTGAAAGAAAAGCTATTTTATTGAATAGTTGGAAGGAAAGTTTTTTACAGTCAGATATGAATCTGATTCGTAGTAAATATGATGAGGCAAGTAAGAAGTTTTTTGGAAAGGGCAGAGCGCTTAATACCTTAGTAGCGGAGATACAATCCTTTGCATCTTTTCAAGTACAGGTGTTTCAGATTCCTGCAATTATAGCAGATATAGAGATGTTTCAAAAGGAAAAGGATTCAGTTGAGGAAAAAAGAAATCAACTTTCTTTTGAATGGAAGCAGATTATAGCGGCATGCCCTACAAAAAGGAATTTAGAAACATATCGGGATAATGTTAAAAGGCAGCTTTCAACAATTTCAAAATTTTCAGAAAAACTTCGTCAGATGGAAGTCAGTGGAGAAAAGTCAGAGTGTATAGAATGTGCTAGATCTGTAGTTGCTGCATTTGGAACACTGGAGCAGTGTCAGTCTAAGGCAGTGGAACTTTTGCAACTGACTTTTGATGATAATGAAACAAATTGGATTGAAGGCAGACTTGCCTGCTGTGATAATTTGATACAAAATGCAGATAAAATTAAAGATTGGATTGTATATAAACAGTTTGACCGGAATTGCCGGCAGTTAGGATTGGATGTCGTGTGTGACGCTTATGCAGGCGGATTAGAGCATGACAAAGTAATGAGTGTATATATGCGCTCAATTTACAAGGCTCTCATTTTATCAGTAATTGAGGGTGAACCGGTATTGAATAGTTTTACTGGAAGCAGTTTTAATGAGAAAATCAACCAGTTCAAAAAGTTGGATGATGAGTTTATGAATCTTACAAAAGAAGAGATGTACTACATCCTTACTCATAACCTGCCGTCACCATATGATAATGTGGAATCCAGCAAAGAATTAAATATTCTTCGTAGATTTATTAGCAGTAATGGAAGAGGTATGTCTATACGAAATCTTTTTGACCAGATACCTCATATATTGAGAAGGATTACACCTTGCATGCTTATGAGTCCTATTTCAGTTGCCCAATATCTGGATGCAGAACAGGAGCCGTATGATATCGTTATTTTTGATGAGGCATCACAGCTTCCGACTTGTAAGGCGGTTGGTGTACTTGCCAGAGGTAAGAATGCAGTTATTGTAGGTGATCCTAACCAGATGCCACCTACCAGTTTCTTTGCAGGAAATACAGTTGACGAGGACAACCTGGATATTGAAGATTTGGACAGTATTCTGGATGATTGTCTGGCACTTGGTATGCCACAGGCACATTTGCAGTGGCACTATAGAAGCCGGCATGAGAGTCTGATCGCCTTTAGTAATAACGAGTTTTACGAGAATTCTATGCTTACTTTTCCTTCGGTCAACGATAGAGAAAAGCGTGTCAGTCTGGTCAATGTGGAAGGATTCTTTAATCGTAAAAAAGGCCGTGTAAATGAGGGAGAAGGCGCTGCAATTGTTAAGGAGATAAAGCGCCGGTATAAGGATACTCAGTTGAAAAATCAGTCGATTGGTGTGGTTACCTTTAATATCAGTCAGCAGACACTTATAGAAGATCTTTTACAGGAAGAGTTTTCAAAAAATGTAGATTTTGATAAGTGGGCAAATGGCGAGGGTGAAAATCTTTTTGTAAAGAACCTGGAGAATGTACAGGGCGATGAGAGAGATGTAATTCTTTTCTCGATTGCTTTTGGACCGGATGAAGAGGGTAAATTGTCCCTAAATTTTGGACCACTCAACAAGGAAGGTGGTTGGAAGCGTCTTAACGTAGCTGTTTCCAGAGCACGTAGTGAGATGGTAGTATTTTCTACTATGACAGCTGATATGATTGATCTCAAGCGAACCAAGTCAAAGGGTGTGGAATCTTTGAAGAATTTTTTGGAATTTGCACAGAAAGGCAAGCTACAGAGGATGGTTTCTGAAAGCCAGGGTTCTAAATATCAGGGAATTATGGATGAACTGTGTCGTGCACTGGAAGATGCTGGATATAAATATCAGAAGAATGTTGGTCATTCTAAATTCAAGGTAGATGTAGCTGTTATCAATCCATATAATCCTGATGAGTATTTACTTGGCATTATGATGGATGGAGATTCCTATAAGCAGTCAAGTAACACCAAGGATCGTGAAGTGGCACAGATTTCAGTGCTGACCGGTCTTGGCTGGAATCTTCATAGAATATGGACTATGGATTGGTGGGACAATAAGCAGAAAGAAATAGACAAGGTAATTGAACTTCTGAATACAAGAAAAGCTGAAGCACTAAAGATTGCGGAAGAAAAAGGAATATTGTATGAAGTGGATGAATCTTCTGTTAAGACGGGAAATGGTGTATCTGATAATGGAACTGAGGCAATAGAGATTCTACCGGATGTTGTAAAATCTGAGGTTGATTTGTCTAGTGATACAAAGTTGCAGAAAAAGCCTGTAGATGATTCTGCGGAAGAAGCAGAAGTGTCAGCACCTGATAATTTAACTGAAACAGTAGAAACTAAAGCATCTATACTTGACAGAAGCCTTGTCAATCCGGTAGAAAATATTGAGGGGAAGAAAGTTGCAGTAAAACAAGAAGAGAAGTCATCCTCCGTAATAATTGAAAAACTTCCAATCAAATACAGATTAGAAGACTATACAGGGGCGATAATTGATGTAACACCTATGAGTACATCTGACTATGTACTTAAGGAAAACATGGCTGCAATAACATCAAAGCTCCAGAAAATAGTTGATGTTGAGGCGCCAATTACCCAAGATAGACTAGTTAAAAAGTGCTTACGGGCTTTTGATATAAGTCGTTCTAGTGCTGCAACCCTTGAAGCAACTGAAAAAGCATTAAAAAAAGTAAATGCTAAAACTAATAAGCAAAATGGTATAAAGTTTTACTGGAGTAATAGCCAAAATGCAGATGCCTATGACCTTTATAGAAATGATTCCGATAATCCAGACCGTCGTTCACCAGATGAAATTACACAGCAGGAGTTGAAGAATGCGGTATGTCTGACTGTATCGAATGGAGAATCCCTTGACAAGGATGCATTGATTAAGGAGACAATACATACTATGGGTTATACAAGAAGTGGTAAAGCTCTTGTGGATGCTGTTGAACGTGGAATCAAGTATGGTCTTAAAACCGGTGAGTTGGTCAAAAATGAGAATAAGACGATAGGGGTTCCTATGAATAATGAGTAAAGTAGTGGATAGGAAAGATTTTGTGATAGAATAAAGATAATGCTTTCCGAAGCCTTAAAAAAATAGAAACTGTTTGACAGAAAATTTTCAGTTAATTAAGATAAGTATAGGAACTGTGACGAGGGGAGATCCAGCGGGGACTCCCCTTATTTTTTGAATTATTTCCAGCCGTACAGGATCCGTGGGAGGGATTATATGTATAATTTGAACTGGTCAAGAGATGAACTTCAAAATAGACAGAAACTGGGAACATTTGGGGAATATTATGCAAAGATGACATTGGCTTCTTATGGAATGAGCATTTATACATCAGAAGTAGATGATCATGGTATTGACTTTGTGGCGGAGACAAAGAGTGGATTTTTAAAGTTCCAGGTGAAAACGATAAGAAATTCAACAGGATATGTCTTTATGAGAAAAGAAGTATTTGATGTTTCGGATAAAACGCTATATTTATTGCTTATCCGACTTACAGATGGAGAACATCCTGAAATGTATGTTATTCCGGCATATGCGTGGAATGATAAATCAAAAACGGCATTGGTCTATCATGGCTATGAAGGTAAAAAGTCTAATCCAGAGTATGGTGTCAATGTTTCAAAGAAAAACTTACTGCAACTGGACTGCTATAAAATTGAGAATTGTATAGAGAAATTGGTAAAATAATGAAAGGGACACACATATTATGAAAACACAAGGCTGGTATAAAGTAATTAAAGATGAAGAGTATTTCAAGGAATTCTTGGGTATATTTTCAGAATTTCATGATTATAGAATTACTCATATAGAATATGATTTTGAAAAGAATCATTTGATGCTCTAGCTTCGATATGATACGGATGAAGAAGGAGCGGTGCTGAAATTTATCAATGTGAAGGAGATGCATATTTGTCCTTGTGATGACTATGAATCTATGATACGAAGAAAGCAGCAATGATTGTCTCATTGCTGCTTTTTGGTTTGCGCGCCATGGGCGCGCTCTAACGGGTGAAAGTCCCGAACACGCCTAGGCAACGAGGAAGTGTATAGCCGAACAGCAAGGGTGTCTATCGTGAGGTGGAATCTGAAGGAAGCTGTAAGCAAACTCTTGGTCCGACGGACAGAAATCACATATAAGGCTCGGAAATAGGGATAAGTCTGCCAAAAGAGATGAAGTCCAAAAGTTGCTGGAAGTACGAGTAGATGTGGCGGATAGGTGAGAGGAAAGAGCGTGCACCTTAAGCGTGGAGGTCTCACAGAGGTTTCATTAGCCTAGTAACAACAAACTGTGAGAAGTCAGCCGAGCCCATAGTAGTGAGGAAGTCTCTGTAATGGAGATGGAGCGAAGGGGCGAACAATCAACAAGTTTGAGTATGTCTTGAATTGCAGAAGAGATAACATCTGCCGTAACTAATCGGGCAAAAGATGGTCAAATCAAGCGAGACGGAAGGAAAAGAACGCATGGAGACAAGTAGTCTAATGGAGCAGATACTATCCAGCGATAACCTCAACAGAGCATATCTGCAAGTCGTACGAAATAAAGGTGCCGAGGGAGTGGACGGAATGAAGTACACAGAACTTAAAGAACATCTTACAAAGAACGGCGAAATCATCAAGGAACAGTTGAGGACAAGAAAATATAAACCTCAGCCAGTACGAAGAGTGGAGATACCAAAGCCTGGTGGCGGTGTCAGAAACCTGGGAGTACCAACAGTAACAGACAGATTTATACAACAAGCCATTGCGCAGATATTAACACCAATCTATGAGGAGCAGTTTCATGACCATAGTTACGGATTCAGACCGAATAGATGTGCACAGCAGGCAATCCTGACAGCACTCGATATAATGAATGATGGTAATGACTGGATTGTAGACATTGACTTGGAAAAGTTCTTTGACACAGTAAATCATGACAAACTGATGACGATTATTGGAAGAACAATTAAAGATGGAGATGTTATCTCTATTATTAGAAAATATCTTGTCAGTGGAATCATGATTGACGACGAATATGAGGATTCTATTGTGGGAACACCACAAGGCGGAAATCTCTCGCCACTATTGGCGAATATTATGCTGAATGAACTAGATAAGGAAATGGAGAAGCGAGGACTCAACTTTGTGCGATATGCGGATGACTGTATTATCATGGTCGGAAGTGAAATGTCTGCGAATAGAGTTATGAGAAATATCTCACGATTCATAGAGGAGAAACTAGGACTTAAGGTCAACATGACTAAAAGCAAAGTAGATAGACCGCAAGGGTTAAAATGCCTTGGGTTTGGATTCTACTACGATACAAGTGCACAGCAATTCAAGGCAAAACCACATGCAAAATCAGTAGCCAAGTTTAAGAAGAGAATGAGGGAACTCACTTGCCGTAGCTGGGGCGTTAGCAACAGCTATAAAGTGGGGAAACTTAATCAGCTTATCAGAGGATGGATAAACTACTTTAAGATAGGTAGTATGAAAACTCTCTGTAGAGAACTTGATGGAAACATTAGATATAGACTACGCATGTGTATTTGGAAACATTGGAAAACACCACAAAACAAAGAGAAGAATTTAGTTAAGCTCGGTGTTCCAAGATGGGCGGCACATAAAGTGGCAAATACAGGAAATCGTTATGCACACATGTGTCATAATGGATGGATACAAAAGGCTATAAGCATAAAGAGACTAACCTCATTCGGATTAGTCTCAATGTTAGATTACTACACCGAAAGGTGTACAACTTGTTAAGTTGATTGAACCGCCGTGTACCGAACGGTACGCACGGTGGTGTGAGAGGTCGGAATTTCTTATTTAAGAGAAATTCCTCCTACTCGATCATGAAAACAGTGGAAACAGAGAAAATGCTGTACAAAATCCGGCGGCCGGCATATTGTATAAAGTCCGCGGGTTCTTTATAATAAGAAAAAGACAGGGCAGCAGTCCGGAAAACTAAGAAGGAACTCTGCCCGGAAATGGAGAAAATGATGCGTTATATTGACATGCATTGTGATACATTGGGAAGCGCGTTAGCGCAGAAAACAGAGACGTTTCTGGAACTTGACCGCACGATGGTGGATGGACTGCGCCTGCAGCAGGCAGAGGCAGGTGCGCAGTTTTTTGCGATGTTTCTGCCGCAGAGAAATGATCCGGACTGGTTCGGCTTAGAAGAGATGCCGTCGGCGGAAGTACTCATGAGGAAAATGTATGACATTTTCTGCCATACCATGGAGCAGTACGGTGACCGCTTTGCTGCAGCGCACAATGCAGAGGAATTAAAGCAGAATCAGAATGAAGGGAAAATATCGGCGTTTCTCACGATCGAGAACGGTGCTCTGATTGATGGGAAAATGGACAAAATCCGGGAAATTTACGATCTCGGCGTAAGACTTGTGACACTGACCTGGAATGACGACAACTGTCTGGGACACTGTCATTCCAAAAAGCCGGAGGAGATGAGCCGCGGGCTGACCGGATTTGGAAAAGAGGCAGTGAGTTATATGCAGGAACTGGGAATCTTAGTCGACGTCTCCCATTTATCTGACGGCGGTTTTCGGGATGTCGCGGAAACGTCCAGACGAAGCGGCGTGCCTTTCGTGGCATCACATTCCAACTGCCGGGCACTGGCGCCGGCAACGCGCAATCTTACTGACGCAATGATCCGCGAACTGGCAGAGTGTGGCGGAGTGGCGGGACTGAATCTGGAACCGACCTTTCTGAATGAGGACGAGACGGATAAGGTGAGCCGTATCGAGCGCATCTGCGACCACGCAATGCATCTGATTGACAGGGGCGGTATCGAATGTGTGGGACTCGGCACGGATTTTGACGGAATCTCAGGCAAATTTGAGATCAGTGACTGCACGAAACTGCCGCTGCTTTTCGATGCGCTGCGAAAGAGAGGACTCTCCGAAGACGCCGTGGAGCAGATTGCATATAAAAACACGGCGCGCGTGATTCGGGACGGCATGAGATAGAAAAGTCATGTACCTGGAAGATATCGCTTGTTGCAGCGGGAAATCACCTTGCGGGGAAGGAAAATATCGTTTATACTTTTTGGTGGCTTCATTATAGTAAAAAGAGGAATTAAGATGAGAAGACGAATGGAAATCAATCACCATAGGACATACAGGGGAAAAGCGGCGGTGTTTTTGCTTGTGACAGCCGCACTTCTTACCGGATGTGCGAGCGAGCGCACGGAGGATGAGCTTTCCTACCGCAAGATTGGCATAGAGAGCATGCAGAGCGGGGATTATGAGGGGGCACTGGCGGCATTTGACGGAGCGCTTGCGTGCTGCACCGGAAAAATTACCGATCTGGAGATCGACATCTGCTATTACAAGGCGGCAGCCCAGTATGCCGCACAGGACACTGAGGGAGCACTTGGGACGTACAACGCCATGATTGATTATGACGGGAAGAACGCCAATGCTTACTATCTGCGCGGATGTTTAAAGCTTGGCACCGGGGATACGGACGGGGCGAAGCAGGATTTTGCGGACGCGGTCAAGTATAACCATTCGGATTATGAACTTTATATCAATATTTACAAGAATCTTGCCGCCTATGATCTGGCGGAGGACGGCACGGCGTACTTAAACGATGCGTTTTCCATCAAGGGAAATGATGCGGAAAGTCTTGCATACAGAGGGGAGATTTACTACCTGCTGGGGCAGTATGACAATGCAATCAAAGAATTGACGTCTGCGATCGATGCGGGCAGTGCGGAGGCGAATCTGACGCTTGCGCAGGTATATGAGGCGCAGCAGGACACGGCGAACGCGCAGACGTATTATCAGGCTTATGTGGATGCGGGTGTCGCGGATTCGGAAGCGATGAATGCATTGGCACAGATTGAGATGGGCAAGCTGAATTATAGCGGTGCGCTTTCCTACATCGAGCAGGGGCTTTCGATGGAGAGTGTTCCGAACAGGCGCGCGCTGCTGCAGAATCAGATTATCTGCATGGAGTATACCGGAGATTTTGCGGGAGCTTATGAGGTGATGACCGCTTATACAGCCGCGTACCCTGATGATGCAGAGGCACTGCGTGAATACACATTTCTTAAAAGCCGGGTGGATACGCCGGCGGGCACAGAAGTGCAGGGGGAAGTGGTCGTGACGGAGGATATCGGAACAGCAGAAGCAGACAGCGGAACGGACGGAACAGACGGTGCAGATGGAACCGACAGCGGAACCGATGCCGGAACAGACGGAAGCGGAGACAGCGGACAGTAGAAAAGGAGCAGCATGGCAGAAATTATTGAATTGGAAGATCAGATCGAAAAGGTGATTCTGGTCGGCGTGAGCGAGCAGGATGGGGATGATGCCGAGGACTCTGTGGCAGAGCTGGCGGAGCTTGTCAGGACAGCGGGAGCTGTCGTGGTCGGCACACTGATCCAGAAGAGGGAACTGATGCACCCGGGCACCTATGTGGGCACCGGAAAAGTGGCGGAGATCGCGGCGATGATCGCAGAGCGGGGCGCGACCGGCATCGTCTGTGACGATGAACTTTCACCGGCACAGCTTAAGAACTTAGAGCAGATGTTAGACACCAAGGTGATGGACCGCACGCTGATTATCCTGGATATCTTTGCGGCACGCGCCACGACGAGCGAGGGAAAAATACAGGTGGAACTGGCGCAGTTAAAATACCGCCTCAGCCGTCTGACCGGCCTCGGGCGTTCCATGTCCAGACTCGGCGGCGGAATCGGAACGAGAGGGCCGGGTGAGAAAAAGCTGGAGATGGACAGACGTCTCATCAAAGACCGCATCGCACAGCTGAACCGGGAATTAAAGGAGGTGCGCCAGCACCGCGAGATCACACGCGCGAAGCGCACGAGAAACGGGATGCCTGTGGCGGCGATCGTCGGCTACACGAATGCCGGAAAGTCCACACTGTTGAACCGGCTTACCGACGCCGGGGTGTTAGAGGAGGACAAGCTGTTTGCCACACTTGACCCGACAACGCGCGTCTTAGAACTTCCGGGCAGACAGGAGATTCTTCTGACCGATACGGTCGGTTTTATAAGGAAGCTGCCGCACCATCTGATCGAGGCGTTTAAGAGTACGCTCGAGGAGGCAAAATACGCGGACTACATTCTGCATGTGGTGGATGCTTCCAACCCGCAGCACGAGAAGCAGATGCACATTGTTTATGACACGCTCTATCAGCTGGATATCCGGGAAAAGACGGTCATCACGCTTTTTAACAAGCAGGACGCGGTGACGGAGCGGGAGCCGCTGCATGATCTGAGGGCAGATCATACCCTGGCGGTCTCGGCAAGAGAGGGAACGGGGTTAGATGAGTTAAAAGAACTGCTTGCGGAACTTCTGCGCGAGAACAAAGTTCTGATTGAGCGAACCATCGCCTATGCGGATGCCGGAATCCTGCAGCAGATCAGAAAGCAGGGAGAGCTTTTAGCGGAGGATTACCGCCCGGAGGGGATCTATGTGAAGGCGTATGTGCCGCTGGAATTGTATGGAAAACTGTAGGCGGATATGATAAGATGAACTCATACAATGGAGGAAAAAAAGATGACCATATTGATCAAAAATGGACGCGTAATCAATCCTGCCACCGGAACGGATGAGACACTGGATGTGCTGGTGGAGAACGGGGTTGTGGCCAGAACTGAGAAGAGTATCAAGGAAAAATGCGACCGCGTGATCGATGCGAAGGGCTGCTTTGTCATGCCGGGGTTTATCGACATGCATGTGCATTTAAGAGATCCGGGATTTGAACAGAAGGAGACGATCGAGACAGGCGCAAGGGCAGCAGTGCACGGCGGATTTACGACGATTCTTGCCATGCCGAACACCAAGCCGGTCGTGGATAATCCGGATGTTGTGAACTATGTGCACAACAAAGCAAAGACCGTCGGCGCTGCCAACGTGCTGCAGGTCGGTGCGGTGACGAAGGGACAGCAGGGAAAGGAGCTTTCCGACATCGAGGGCATGGTGAAAGC
>OLSP01001769.1_pt1 | contig 18862 bp, 9 predicted proteins | sample 1672941 | NCBI WGS metagenome assembly OLSP01 (sample SAMEA3136739, study PRJEB25190) | human gut metagenome | reverse complement strand
GGAAGTAGAGATTTTCTATCGCTTTATAGGCAAAATCGACTGACACATCTTTTTTACCCAACAATATCTTTAACTAAGGGAAAATGGGAAAGCTCTGCCCGGCACAGCCAACCTGTTTATGCTGCGAGAACTGTTGGGTATTCCGCCGGAAGAGGCTGCTTTGGAAGAAAAGACAGAAACAAGAGAACCAGATGTACAGGAAAAGGCAGAAACGGCCGGAAGCCTGACAGCAAAACAAACGTGGGTACTGATTGCGGTAATGGCAATTTTGCTATGGCTTGCTCTGCAATTTGTTGGGCTTGGCGCGGCAGTGGGGCTTCTGCTGCTCTTGCTGATTCTAATGATTGTGCTCTTTTTGATAGCAACAGGGAAAAGCGGTATTGTGGCGGCTGCAAAATCAGCAGGCAAAAGAATGTTGTATCTGATAGCGGCAATGCTGCTGGCACTCGTTCTATGGAGCGTTGCTTTTGTGGCATAAAAACGGATTTGTTTTTTCTAACATTTGGTGTATAATACTTTTATACTGGGTTTGTCTGTGCAGGATGGATGGTGCCTGCACAGGGGACGGGGAAGGCTATCCCGCGTCTGGCCCGGAATGACACCATACAGAAAAGGAGAATCCGCCATGTCGGAAGCATTGAAAGAACGCAAAGAGATGGACCCGCAGTACCAGTGGGACCTGACCAAAATGTACGCCAGCGATGCGGAATGGGAAAAGGCTTTTGCCGCCATTGACCCCAAAATTGAAGCTTTGGCTGCCTGGGAGGGCAAGCTGAACAACGCTGCCAGCATTCGTGAATTTTATGATGCAGAAATCGGCGTGTTCCGTGAACTGGAAAACCTGGCTGTCTACACCAGCCTGCGTCTGAGCGAGGATACCCGTGCTGATGACGCCCAGAGCATGGATGCCCGCGCTACTGCCAAATATGTAAAGGCTGTCGGTACCATCGCCTATGCTCAGCCGGAAATCCTGGCACTGCCGCAGGAAACCCTGGATGCCATCATGGCTGACGAGCAGGTTGCCCCCTATCGTTTTGCTCTGGAAGACCTGCTGCGTGCAAAGCCTCACACCCTGACCGCCCCGGAAGAAAAGCTGCTGGCTGCTTTCGGTGAGGCATTCGGCACCCCGAAAAATGTTGCCGATAACCTGGAAGACGCCGACATGGTGTTCGATTCCGTCAAGGATGGCGAGGGCAACGATGTGGAGCTGACCGCTTCCAACTACATCCTGCTGCAAACCTCCAATGACCGCGTGCTGCGCAAGAATGCCTTTGAAAGCTACTACAAGAGCTTCCGCCAGCACATCAACACGCTGGCTGCCTCTTACTCCGGCGCTGTCAAGACCGCTACTGCCGAAGCCTCCGTCCGTCATTATGAATCTTCCCGCGCCATGTCCATGGCAGGGGAGAACGTGCCCGGCCAGGTCTATGATAACCTGGTGGCTACTGTGCGCAAGCACCTGCCGGATATGTATCGCTATGTTGCTCTGCGCAAGCGTATCCTGGGTGTGGACGAGCTGCACTACTATGATGTGTACGCCCCGCTGACCAAGGGCGTCAGCGCCCATTACACCTATGACCAGGCCAAGCAGATGGTTCTGGATGCCGTTGCACCGCTGGGCGAAGAGTACGGCACCATCGTTCGCAAGGGCTTTGCCGAGCGCTGGATCGATGTGTTCCCCAACAAGGGCAAGAGCGGCGGCGCTTACTCCGGCGGCAGCTATGATTCCAACCCCTATATCATGTGCAACTTTACCGGTACGCTGAACAGCGTTTCCACCATTGCGCATGAGATGGGCCACAGCATGCACAGCTGGTTCAGCCGCCATACCCAGCCTGCCCAGTATGCCGACTATACCCTGTTTGTCGCAGAGGTCGCTTCCACCGTCAACGAGAACCTGCTCATTGAGCACCTGCTGGCAGAAAAGAACCAGGATCCCGCAACCCGCCTGGCCCTGCTGAATCAGTACCTCGAAAATTTCAAGGGAACCGTCTACCGCCAGACGATGTTTGCCGAGTTTGAGCGCGATGCCCACGCCATGGCCGAGCGCGGCGAAGCCCTGAATCCCGCCGCCCTGAACAATCTGTACAAGAAGCTCATTGTGGACTACTTTGGACCGGAGCTGGTTGTGGATGACGAAGTACAGTACGAGTGGGCACGCATCCCGCACTTCTACCGCCCGTTCTATGTTTATAAGTATGCAACCGGCTATTCCACTGCCGTGGCATTGTCCGAGGGCATCCTGAAGAACGGCGAACCGGCTGTTAAGAAGTACCTGGAGTTCCTGCACATGGGCGGCAGCGCTTACCCGCTGGATGAGCTGCGCCATGCCGGTGTGGACCTGACCACCCCCGCCCCGGTGGATGCTGCCCTGGATAAGTTCGGCCGCATTCTGGACGAAGCCGAAGCCTGCGTGGCACAGCTGGAAGCTGCAAAATAAGCAGGGGAAAGTCCGAGGGGGTATCTGAAAAATTCGAAAATTTAGTCTGTTTCTGCAAACACAGCGGGATTTTGCGTTAAAAAGCCTTGGAATCCGCAAAGGATTCCTATGGCTCTTTGCCTTACATCCTGCTTGCGTTTGCGAAATATCCGTCATCTTCTTTGTTTTCAGATACACCTTAAGCGCACAATTAGAACCCCCAGTGCAGAAAATCAGCATCTTGCACGATTATTTGAAATATTTTTTGTGAATACTCTTGACAGAGCGTGGTTTATCCGCTATTATAATAAATGCGTGAGTTAAGGGGTCAAGTGCGGCCAAAATGGAAGCACAACCCCCGCAAAAAACTGCGCGGAATAATCAAGAAAGGAGAAAAGAAATGCCTACTTTTAACCAGCTCGTACGCAAAGGCCGTGAGGTCCTGGTAACCAAGAGCACTGCTCCTGCCCTTCAGAAGAGCTACAACTCCCAGAAGAAGCAGTACACCACCATGAACAGCCCCCAGAAGCGTGGTGTTTGCACCGCTGTTCGTACCATGACCCCCAAAAAGCCCAACTCTGCTCTGCGTAAAGTTGCCCGTGTCCGCCTGACGAATGGTATCGAGGTCACCTCCTACATTCCTGGTATCGGCCATAACCTGCAGGAGCACAGCGTTGTCCTGATCCGTGGCGGTCGTGTTAAGGACCTGCCCGGTGTCCGTTACCACATCATCCGTGGTACTCTGGATACTCAGGGTGTTGCAAACCGTAACCAGGCTCGCAGCAAATACGGCGCAAAGCGTCCCAAGGCCGGTGCCAAGAAGTAAGGAAACATCTTTTCGCCATAAAATGGTCAGCTGACCCTTTTGTGGCATAACGGGAGTTTTCTTTAACTTTCGAGTACCGATGATATCATTAATGTGAAGGAGGGAAGAAAGATGCCCAGAAGAGGTAAAATCGCAAAGCGCGAAGTTCTGGCTGATCCTATTTACAATTCCAAGCTCGTCACCCGTCTGGTCAACAGCATCATGCTGGATGGCAAGAAGGGCGTCGCTCAGAAGATCGTTTACGAAGCTTTTGAGACTGTCAAAGAGAAGACCGGCAACGATCCTCTCGAAATGTTCGAGAAGGCCATGGAAAACATCATGCCCAGCCTCGAAGTTAAGGCCCGCCGTGTCGGCGGCTCCACCTACCAGGTCCCCCTGGAGGTCAGCCCCGCCCGCCGCGAGACCCTCGGCCTGCGCTGGCTGACTCTGTACAGCCGCAGCCGTGGTGAAAAGACCATGTCCGCTCGCCTGGCCGCCGAGATCATTGACGCTACCAACAACGTTGGCGGCGCCGTCAAGAAGCGCGAAGATACCCACAAGATGGCAGAAGCCAACAAGGCTTTCGCGCATTACCGTTATTGATCTGCTTACTGAGGAGGTTTAAGCCATGGCAACGCCGAGAGACGTATCCCTGCAAATGACCCGAAATATCGGTATCATGGCCCACATCGACGCAGGCAAGACCACCACCACCGAGCGCATTCTGTACTACACCGGTATTAACCATAAGATCGGCGAAGTTCATGACGGCGCTGCTACGATGGACTGGATGGAGCAGGAACAGGAACGTGGTATTACCATCACTTCCGCTGCAACCACCTGCTACTGGAGCCACACCGAGACCCAGCACGATCCGGCTCTGTTCAAAAAGAACCGTCATCGTATCAACATCATCGACACCCCGGGCCACGTTGACTTTACTGTTGAAGTTCAGCGTTCTCTGCGTGTTCTGGACGGTTCTGTTACCGTTCTGGCCGCAAAGGGTGGCGTTGAGCCTCAGTCTGAAACCGTTTGGCGCCAGGCTGACGAGTACAAGGTTCCCCGCATGGTTTACGTCAACAAGATGGATACCATGGGTGCTGACTTCTTCCGCTGCGTACAGATGATGCATGATCGTCTGCATGCCAACGGTGTGCCTATCCAGCTGCCTGTCGGCCAGGAAGACACTTTCCGCGGCATCATCGATCTGATCGACATGAAAGCCGATATCTACTATGATGATATGGGCAATGATGTGCGCGTTGAGGAAATTCCTGAAGACCTGAAAGAACAGGCTCAGGAATATCATGACAAGCTGATCGAAGCTGTTGCTGAGACCGACGAAGAGCTGATGATGAAGTACCTGGAAGGCGAAGAGCTGACCAAGGGAGAAATCAAGGCTGCTCTGCGTAAGGCTACTATTTCCAACGAGATCGTTCCTGTTGTCTGCGGCTCTTCTTACAAGAACCGTGGCGTTCAGAAACTGTTGGATGCAATCGTTGATTATATGCCCGCTCCGACCGATGTTGCGGCCATCAAGGGCACCAACCCGGAGACTGGCGAGGAAGAAGATCGCACTTCTTCCGATGATCAGCCGTTCTCTGCACTGGCATTCAAGATTATGACTGACCCGTATGTCGGTAAGCTGTGCTTCTTCCGCGTGTACTCTGGTACCGTTGAGGCTGGCACCACTGTTTACAACTCTGTTAAGGATCAGGACGAGCGTATCGGCCGTATCCTGCAGATGCATGCAAACAACCGTAAGGATATCGACATCTGCTACGCTGGCGATATCGCCGCTGCTGTTGGTCTGAAGAACACCACCACTGGTGATACCCTGTGCGATGAGAAGCATCCCATCATCCTCGAGTCCATGAACTTCCCCGAGCCGGTTATCCGCGTTGCCATCGAGCCCAAGACCAAGGCTGGCAGCGAGAAGATGGGTATTGCCCTGTCTAAGCTGGCTGAAGAGGACCCGACTTTCCGTACCTGGACCGATGAAGAAACCGGTCAGACCATCATCGCCGGCATGGGCGAGCTCCACCTGGAAATCATCGTGGACCGTCTGCTCCGCGAGTTTAAGGTCGAAGCTAACGTTGGCGCACCTCAGGTTGCCTACCGTGAAACCATCCGCAAGGATGCTAACCAGGAAACCAAGTACGCACGTCAGTCCGGTGGTAAGGGCCAGTATGGTCACGTTAAGATCAAGATTGAGCCCAACCCGGGTAAGGGTTATGAGTTTGTCAACGGTATTGTTGGCGGCGCTATCCCGAAGGAATACATCCCCGCTGTTGACAACGGTATCCAGGGCGCGATGAAGTCCGGCATTCTGGCTGGCTATCCCGTCGTGGATGTCAAGGTCACTCTGTGGGACGGCTCCTATCATGAAGTTGACTCCTCTGAAATGGCGTTCTCCATCGCCGGCTCCATGGCATTCAAGGATGCTATGAAGAAGGCTGATCCCGTCATTATGGAGCCCATCATGAAGGTTGACGTTGTTGTTCCTGACGAGTATATGGGCAACGTCATTGGCGACTTGAACAGCCGCCGCGGCGCGATCCAGAACCAGGAATCCACCGATGGCACTGCCCGTGTCACCGCTATGGTTCCTCTGTCCGAGATGTTCGGTTACGCTACTGACCTGCGTTCCAAGACCCAGGGCCGTGGCCAGTACTCCATGGAGCCGGCTGATTACCAGCAGGTTCCCAAGAGTGTTGCAGATAAGATCATGACCGAGCGCAATAAGGGCTGATTCTGCACAAATTCGCGCAAAATACTTGATTTTTCTTGAAAAATCTAGTATGATAGCCTTACAACAGGCTATTTTATCTGTTTGAATTAAAGGAGGATACTTCCAATGGCTGAAAAGGAAAAATTTGACCGCTCTTTGGAGCATGTCAACATCGGTACCATCGGTCACGTTGACCACGGCAAGACCACTCTGACTGCCGCTATCACCAAGGTTCTGGCTCTGAAGGGCGACGCCGATTTCATGGATTACTCCAGCATCGATAAGGCTCCTGAAGAGAAGGCTCGTGGTATCACGATCAATACTGCTCACGTTGAGTACCACACCGCGAAGCGTCACTATGCCCACGTTGACTGCCCGGGCCATGCTGACTACATCAAGAACATGATCACCGGTGCTGCTCAGATGGACGGCGCTATCCTGGTTGTTGCTGCAACCGATGGCCCGATGCCGCAGACCCGTGAGCACATCCTGCTGGCTCGTCAGGTTGGCGTGCCCAAGATCGTTGTGTTCCTGAACAAGTGCGATATGGTTGACGACGAAGAGCTGCTCGACCTGGTCGAAATGGAAGTTCGCGAACTGCTGGACAGCCAGGATTTCGACGGCGACAACACCCCGATCATCCGTGGTTCCGCTCTGAAGGCTCTGGAGAGCACTTCCAAGGATCCCGATGCTCCGGAATACAAGTGCATTTGGGAGCTGATGGACGCTGTTGACAACTACATCCCGACCCCGGACCGTGCTGCTGATAAGCCGTTCCTGATGCCCGTTGAGGACGTTATGACCATCTCCGGCCGTGGCACCGTTGCTACCGGTCGTGTTGAGCGTGGTACTGCTCATGTCGGCGATCAGATGGAAATCGTTGGTCTGAAGGAAGAGAAGCTGACCACCACCATCACTGGTCTGGAAATGTTCCGCAAGAGCCTCGAGTTCGCTCAGGCTGGCGACAACATCGGCGCTCTGCTGCGTGGTATTGACCGTGACCAGATCGAGCGTGGCCAGGTTCTGGCTGTTCCCGGCTCTGTTCATCCCCACACCACTTTCGATGGCCATGTTTACGTCCTGAAGAAGGAAGAAGGCGGCCGTCATACCCCGTTCTTCAACAACTATCGTCCTCAGTTCTACTTCCGTACCACCGACGTTACCGGCATCATCACCCTGCCCGAAGGCACTGAGATGTGCATGCCCGGCGACAACGTTGATATGCACGTTGAGCTGATCACCCCGGTTGCCATGGAAGAAGGCATGCGTTTCGCTATCCGCGAAGGCGGCCACACTGTTGGTTCCGGCGTTGTTTCCAAGATCGAGAAGTAATTTTCGGCTTGTGATATAGCTTTCAAGGCTCCTGCTGTTAAGGCAGGGGCCTTTTTGTTGTGTACGACTTATGGGACGGGGAGGGGGCAAAGGCCGGGTGTGGAAGACCAAGGAAGGCATCATGAAAACATCAGGAATTGTAGATAGGGGAGAGGACACCATTCGGAACTTTGAAAAAGTGGAGCAGGAGGGGGCACTCACACCGCCCTACCTTGGGAAGGTGTATTTCAGGTCGCGGTTAAGGGGCAAGGGTTGATCTATCCCTAAGTTTTCGGAACGGTCAGGAACGCTCTCTACAGTGCAATTTATAATGGGCAATTCTCAACCTACAATTTTTCCTTCAAGTTTTCTCCAATCTCTGCCAAATCTCTCAACAACAAGCCAAACCGAAATGGCAAAAAATGCGCGATCACAATACAGGGTGATTGGATTAAGAGATTGCAAAGAACATTATCGGGGTAAATGTTCAATCATTTGATAAAATCAGGAATAAACCATTCAAAAATGTTAATAAATACCGCCAAAGAGTCACCGCACCGCAGCGCAAATAATGTGCGAAAAGCAGGTTTCAGTTGATTCAAGGACAAAAATTTACATAGAAACCGCTCTAATTAACTATGCAAATTCTGGCAACTGAGATATAATGTATATACCTAGATGTGTCGGAATGGTTATCATTTGCGGGATCGAGGCATGCAGCCGGTACAACGTTTTGTCAGCCGCTGTGCCGGGGCCAAAAGCCCCAAAAGCAGGCCGCAGCCCGGCAAGGGATCGCCAGACCGAGGGGGCATAACCAGGCGTTTTGCAATCAACACCTGCAAAGTGCCGCACATCTGCCGTACCACTTTTCACACAAAAGGGGAAAGTAGTAACACTTAAGGGAGGATAAAACTATGAAGAAAAACCTTCAGCGTTTTGGCGCATCCGTGCTGGCAGCAGCCATGGTTGCCCAGAGCGTGGCGCTTCCCGCAGCAGCCGAAACTACCAAGATTGATTCTTCGGTAGCGCAGTCTGTTGCAGCTAGCGCAGCCAGCGCGGCCAGCGCTGTGCAGTCCCTGCCCAAGTTCACCAGCACCGAAGACCTGATCAAGCAGACAGCCCAAACGCTGGCTGCCCAGGGCGAAGTGCATGAACTGGAGCAGGACGATGCCAAGCTGGAAGCGACTGCACAGAGCAAGGCGGGCATGAGCCTTGCAGCGCTGGAAAATGCATTGGCCGATGCCATGTACGCCAACGCCGCAGCCGGCAAGATCAACACCGAAGCCTATGGCCTGAACAAGGACGAGATGGCATCGGTGATGGCTGCCACCATCAAAACGTATCATCTGTCCAGCGCCGTTACCGACCTGGGCTATGAGACGAACGCCGCAGGCGTTGTGACCGCCGTTACCTTTACCGGCAGCTCCGGCATGACCTCTGCGATGGAGTCCATGACCAACAGCGATGATGAAGTGATTGCGCAGCAGGCTGACAGCTACGCACAGGCTTACGTTGCTGAAAACTCCGATACCTTTGCGGCCAGCGCCGCTGCGGACGGCCATACCTATGGCGAGCCGAAATGGTACTGGAATGACACCAACCCGGAGGATGGCCACACCCATACCTGGAAGGAAACCCCCGATGGTTACTGGACCAAGACCGATGACGGCTGGGCTTACACCGCTGTGTATACCTGTGAAAAGGGCGATGCCTACCAGAAGGTAGAAGGCACCGTAACCAAGGATACCACCGAGGCAAAGCCCGGCGTTGCCGGCAAGACCGTTTACTCTGCCAGCGTGCCCGCTGACAAGAGCCCGGTTAAGAAGGAATACAAGGAACCCACCACCCGCACCGACGACATTGCCGCCCTGCCCTGCCAGAGCCATGTTGTGTCCAAGGATGCAGATGGCAACTTTGTTGCTACCTTCAACTGGGAAATGAAGAAGGTCGAGGGCGAGCTGGCCGCTGACTACAGCAACGCCCAGCTGTTCTATGACAGCGAAACCGGCAAAATTTCTGCCGGCGCTCCCGTTACCATTGACTGGGAATGCACCAGCGTCACCTTCAAGTGCGCTGTCTGCGGCGAAGAAATCAAAAACCAGCCGGTAATGACCATGCCGGTCAGCGTTGTGGTAGACCAGAATGACAATTCCGTCTACATCAACGTGGGCGGCACCCCGACCCTGGATACCACCTCCGGCGGCACCGGCGTTACCCTGGTGTCCGCAATGAAGGACGGCAACTGGTACGATATGCAGAACAACCCGGTTGACGCAAGCAAGGTGAACTTCACCTATCAGAGCGGCGACAACAAGGGCAAGAACAGCCTGCTGCTGTACGACAGCCAGAAGACTGCCGTGTATGTGGACGACCAGGGCAACCAGGTCACCAATACTTACGATGTCTCGACTGCGCAGATGAACTACTACTACTTCCAGCTGTCGCAGTTCAACCAGGACGAAGCAGAGTACTTCGGCGTGGTTGCCCCGTTCTGGACCTCCAAGGGCGTTCAGAAGCAGGGCGAGGATGGCAGCATCACCGGCACCATGGGCGCAATCAAGGTATTGTGCAGCATTGATCCGAACGATAATGTCCCGCCGACCACCATGGCATTCATGCTGAACATGCTGCCGCAGGCGTTCATGTCTTACGTCATGAACTATGGCGAAGCTCTGAAAGCCATCCGTGATGCAGGCTTGGCACAGGTTGCCAAGCTGGGTGACGCTGACTATGTCACCAAGCTGCTGGTCCTGCACGACTGGATCTCCCAGGTTGCAGAATTCGATATGGGCTCCATGGGCGATATCACCGGCGGCGGCAACAACGACCCCATCCAGACGACTGCTTTCGGTGCCCTGCTGGGCGGCGAGATCGGCGCTAAGGGCGTTGAGTATGGCTGCATCTGCCTGGGCTATGCAGCTGCATTTAACTACATGGTCCAGAATTTGCCTGACAACAAGAGCATCTATAAGAATGATGACGGCAGCTGGAAGACCCCCGATGAAGTAGGCGATAACGCTGTTGTTGACTTTGCCCAGATCCTGTATTACTGCGATACTTCTGATACCAGTGTTGCCGGTAATGCGTTCGGCGGCGGCATGTTCAACAACGTCCACTACTTCAACGCAGTCAAGGTCAACAAGCTGCAGGGCGACAGCAACTCTGCTACGATGACCACCGGCGACCCCAACAAGAACTGGTACTATGTTGACGTCTGCTATGATGACGTGAACACCGAGTGCATGGCCCAGACCCGCGTTGAGAACGCAGGCGACCTGCGCCATGTCAACTTCCTGGTTTCTCCCTCCGGTCTGGAAGGCCGTTACAGCAAGTACTATGATTACATTGACTCGCTGTACGATGGCTACACCTACACCAAGAACAAGAATCCCGATGTGGATGATGACGGCAATGTTGTGTTGAACAACGGCAAGCCGCATTACTCTTACACCAAGGCGGAGAACAAGAACGAGACCCGTTACACCGATACCTGCTACGAGGATACCTGGTTCACCTCTATCTGCAGCCCCATCTACTTCGACAATAATTACTTCTATTACGTTGATACCACGACCAACCAGAACCTGTATAACAACATGCGCCGCCAGCAGTCCGAGAACGGCAACAACGGCAGCTCTGGTTCCGGCAGCTCTGGTAACAACTCCCAGATGCAGCAGTTCATGAAGAAGATGCAGAACCAGGGCCCCGATACTCTGGAAGCACGTCCGCGTAATGCGAACTACTATATCCGCAAAGAGGATTCCAGCAGCAGACCCGGCGGCTTCAGCATGAGCAGCTTTACCAAGACGGATGACCCGTTTGATATCATCCTGATGTACTACAACGATCTGAAGGAAACCAGCAGCAACTTCAATGATGACGACAGCAATGCCAAGGTTCTGGCCGAAGCTGGCACCATCTATAAGATCGATACCAGTGCAAAAGATAAGCATACCAAGGTTGAAAACAACCTGAACACCGAGTGCCTGGCAGACGCTGCTGCAAAGCGGATCTACCCCGCACTGGTACACTCTACCGCACTGTATGATGGCAAGCTGTACTTCAACGTCAACAACGCCATCTACCGTATGGACCCGACCACCGGCGCAGTGGAAGAAGTGAAGGAATACAACACTGTCTATGGCGGCATTAAGCTGACCAAGGATAAGGACGGCAACAAGGTTCCCGATACCCACTTTCCCGGCATGAGCATGGTTATCATGGATAGCAAACAGAATACCGACAGTGTGCAGTATCTGGACACCTTCATGAACCATCCTCTGGCTGGCCTGACCCTGCGTGACAGCTACAGCTTTGCTACCACCACCCAGCAGGGCCAGACTGTGATCACCGGCATCAAAACCACCGAGGATCAGCTGATCGTTTCTGTCGGCACCAACCTGTCCAACACCTATAAGGAACTGGTGGACGGCAAGGCAGAAGTCAAGACCGATGCCTCCGGCACTTCTTATGCAAACCGTAAGAGCTACAAGACCGAGTCCTGGAACTACAACCCGAGTTACAACCAGAACATGGGCAGCTCTGACGAGAAGAACAAGAACGAAGAGTTCATGTGGTGCGCTAACCTGGTTGAAACCATGCCGATGTCCGACATGGTCAGCGACCTGAGCAGCGGCGCAACCACCGATGTTTCCGTTGAAGCATGGTGCGATACCCCCGCTTACACCCAGGCCCGCACCAACAAGTACGGCCTGACCAAGGGTGAAAAGAAGTACGCTGACGGCGCACTGCCCAAGGGCCATACCTGGGCTCTGGACGAGCTGGAAACCAAGTCCGTTGGCAACAATGTGTACCTGTGCTCTGATTGCCATACCGCAACCGAAAGCACCCCCCACACCGTTACCCTGCCCGATGCAGTTGCAGGCGTTACCCTGACCCTGGGCACCACCAGCAACACCTACATCAAGGACGATACCGTTACCCTGACCGTAGAAAAGGAAGGCACCGATATCGTTACCGTTACCGCAAAGAACGGCGATACCGATGTTGCTCTGACTGAAGTTCAGGAAGCAGCGCAGGACGAAGCCGCAGCCCAGGCTACCACCGAAAAGGCTAAGACGGTTTACACCTTCACCATGCCGGACGGCGATGTGGCCATCAGCGTTGCAAAGAACGCTAAGACCTATGCGGTCAATGTTGCTGCCCTGACCAATGGTGAAATCACTGCTTCCGCTAAAGAAGCAGCTGAGAAGGAAACCGTAACCCTGACTGCTAAGCCCGCGACCGGCTATGCCCTGAAGGCTGGCAGCGTGAAGGTTACCTACAAAGACGCTGACAACACCGATAAGACCGTTGAAGTGAAGCCTGATACCGAAAAAGCCAACACCTACACCTTTGCAATGCCTGCTTACCCTGTCAACGTCAGCGCAGAGTTTGTTAAGGAATACAAGGTTACCGCAGCTCCTGCTGATAACGGCACTGTTACCGTAGACCCGACCGCAGCTGTTGAAGGCACCGACGTTACCGTTACCGTTAAGGCAGCTGATAACTACCAGCTCAAGGCTGACAGCCTGACCTACAGCTATCAGATCGGCGAAGATAAAAAGACCGAAAAGCTGACCCTGACCGATGGCAAGGCAACCTTCAAGATGCCTGCCGCTGATGTTACCGTTAGCGCTGTGTTTGAAGCACTGACTGCAACTCCGACTGCAACTCCGACCGCAACTCCGACTGCAACTCCGACCGCAACTCCGACCGCAAAGCCGGCAGAGCCGACTGCTGTGCCGGAGCCGACTGCTGTGCCGGAACCGACTGCTGTGCCGGAGCCGACTGCTGTGCCGGAGCCGACTGCTGTGCCGGAGCCGACTGAGGTACCGTCTACTGAACCCGAAACGCGCACCGTTCACGGTGCTGCTGAAAAGACCACCATTACCGCAATGGCTGTCTTTACCTGCACCGATAAGAACTGCGCAAGTGCACAGTTCGTGGATGCAACTGTAAAGCAGACCAGCGGCGTTACCACCGCTGCTGTCACCTTCAACGGCAAGGACTACACCGCCAAGTACGGCGAGAAGAACGGCTGGGTTGAAGAAAACGGCAAGAAGTACTGGTACGAAAAGGGCGTGAAGCAGGGTACCACCGGCCGCGGCAAAGAGATCTATGATCCCGATTCCGACGCTTGGTACTGGCTGGATGCTGTCCAGGGCGGCGCAATGACCGTCAGCAAGGACGTTTACCAGGAATCCGCCGCCGGCCAGTGGGCTGATAAGCCCGATGGCACCGGCAAGTGGGTCCGTTACGATGAGAACGGCCACATGGTCAAGGGCTGGCAGACGACCGATAAGGGCACCTACTACTTTGACCTGATCACCGGCGCTATGGCTAAGGGCGCAGGCGATATTGACGGTGTACCTTGCGCATTTGACGAGTACACCGGTATCGCTCTGGACGGCCAGTGGCTGACCATCAAAGGCGCTGACTTCTGGTACGAAAAGGGCGTTCGCCAGGGCCTGGATGGCCGCGGCAAGGAAATCTATGACCCGGCTTCCGATGCTTGGTACTGGCTGGACTCTGTTGATCAGGGCAAGAAAGCCACCAGCAAGGATGTCTATCAGGAATCCGAAGCTGGCCAGTGGGCTGATAGGCCCGATGGTACCGGCAAGTGGGTCCGTTACGATGCACAGGGCCACATGATCAAGGGCTGGAGCGCTGACAAGCGTTACTATTTCGACCCGATCTATGGCACCATGGCTAAGGGCGATGCAGTCATCGATGGCCGCACTTATCATTTCGATAAGAAAACCGGCATTCGGCAGTAATCCCACAGCCGGAACAATGAGCTGTAACCCAGCCCATTAACCCCTAAATAGAAATGCCGCAGCAGATGTAACAGTCTGCTGCGGCATTTTTGTATTTGTGGGCATAGGTTCAGTGAAATATTTGCCGGGCCAGTAGGGCGGGGGACCCCATGATTGTGGTGGCTCCCCTGGAGGGGAGCTGGACGCGAAGCGGCCTGAGGGGGGCCTTGCCGCAAACCTAAAGCAATCGAATCCAACGCCTTGGAACAGTCACTGCGCCCGCAGGCACCTTGCCCTGCCACAAATCCCATCACGACCAATCGGACAAGGCCTCGGAACGGTCAAGACCGTTCCCTACAGAACAAATTATAATGGGCAGCACACCCTTAAACAATCAGTAGGGCGGGGTGACCCCACCCCGCCGAAAGCAAGAAATAGTACACGATTAAAAAATCGCAATTTACCTTACCCGCATAATAAAGGCAACACACAAAAACATGGCGAACACATCAGGCCGGTGCAAGGGCAAAACCTACTAAAAAGCTGCGGCTAAATTTGGCAAATATGGCGCGCGAAGTATAATTTTTGGAGGATATCACAAGCAGAACAAACAAACTTTGTCAGTTCAAACAACAAAAAAACAACAAACCGGCATGAATGCCAAAGAATGCGGCCGCGAATTGTGAAAGATTTTAATATATTTTCTTCGTTTTCTCCTTACCTGTTATCATTTGAATTTGCAATCGAAATATGGAACTTGTATAATAGAATAAAAGAAAAGTGCAAACTAAATGGGCGAAGAGGATTTGGTGTAATGGAAGATAAAAATAGATTCAGCATTCTGCTGGAGCATTTGCTGGAAGTTGCGGAAGTCAAGAACTATACCCTGGCCAAGCGCCTGCAATACGATGTTTCCTATATCAGCAAATGGGTCAGCGGCCGCATGCTGCCTGCCAAAAAGACTGAAAAGCGCGTGATGGAGGGCATCAGTGCCTGCGTGGTGGATGAAGCCACCGATGATGGCCGTAACCTGCTGCTGCGGGAATACAGCGTTAGCATCCCCAGTGACCTGAAAGCCGCCATTTATGATAACCTGATTGCTGAATATGATTATTTGCAAGAGGAGCTGGACAGCGGCGAGGCGCGCATTGGCCCCTATACGGACTTTTGGGCCGAGCTGAACATGCTGCAATACCTGACCAAAATGGCGCACCCCGTGCTGCGCCGCGTCAGCCAGCTGGACATTGTGGCTGTGATGGACCTGATGGAAATGGCGCGCGAATACCGCCTGAAAGTTGCCAACCTGCAAAACGGCCAGCTGGTGGACCAGCGCAGCTATGATAACGTCTATTTCAAGCTGATGATCGATATCAGCCGCGAAAAATGGGACCCCATCTATGATGCCGCGCTCATTATCAACGTGTTGACCAACTTCAGCCATATTCATTTCAAGCTGTTTGGCAGCACCGCGGCTGCCGGGCGCGCGGTGTTTGTGGTCAAGGGCGATTTTGCCATTACCGGCCTGCTGGTCAGCCACAGCCGCTGCGCTGCCGTTACCGCCACCGAGGATCCGCAGAACTGTGAAAGCCTGTATGATAACTTCTCCAAGCTCTGCGTGCGGGATGACCAGCTTTTCCGCGATACCAGCATGCGCCAGCTGATCAGCCAGTACGACTATATGCACACGCTGCTGGCCTCCAATCTGCGGTGGATGTTCGGCCACCTGAATGAGCTTCTGCTGCCGGATGACTTGTTTGAAGAGATCCTGACCGCCCACGAGGCCGAGCTGAAAGATTTTTTGGGTGCTACCCCTGCGGAGCTGCGTAGCGTACACAACCTTGCCAAAGGTGTGGTGGAGGAAACAAACATCCGCATCCTGATTTATGAAGCTGCATTTTCCTCCATGGCGGTTTCCGGCGAGCTGGACTTTTTCAGTTACAAGGTCAGCCTTACCCCGGATCAGCGCAGCCGGTGCATCAGCTATGTGCTGCAGCTTTGCAAGCAGCGTGAAAAACTTGAATTCCGCTTGATCAGCGGCCGTATTGTGAACGATTTCCAGTATGTGGCGGACCCCCAATATGTTTCTTTCTGGCGCTGCATCGTATCTTCGACTGGATAACAACTGCCCCATCAACCGGATTGCAATGGTCAACAACAGTGTGATGGAAGACCGCCTGAGTGAATATTTTGATCAGGTCTGGAATTTGGATGACCAGAACGTGACAAAAGAGCGCAACGCCATTGCGGAGCACATCCATCATGTCCTGCAGGGAATCCATCTGATTACCCGCGCCAAAAGCGATGAAATGGAAGAACTGCAAGAGAGCTGGATGAACAAAATCTAAAAATACAACATACATACGCATAAACATGAAGCCCTGGCTGCTGCGGTAGCTGGGGCTTTTGTTGCACCGAGGAAAATGAAATTGCAAGAAAACTCCATGCCAAAGCGTGAAAATCCATGTGAAAAAAATGAATCATGCGGAATCAATTTCTGGAAATTTGTGCCATGGGATTCTCGTGCTTTCCGTAAACAGGAATGGTATACTATGTTCAGCACCGAAGATAATTATAGCATTATGGTTCGGCGACGCTGTGCAACGATGTGCACAGCAGGGGAAAGCGCCATAAAGGTTTGGCGTGATTTGATTTGGATAATTTAATTCCCTGCAACTATAAGGGAAAGACATTTGGAGGAAATTGCAATGAATGAAAACGCGATGTTGACTGGCAAGCCCAGCATTGACCGCCCCTGGATGAAGTTCTATCCGGATGTCCTGCGCGGTATCCAGGTTCCGGCCTGCACCGTGGAGCAGTACCTCTCCGTGCGCGCTGCAGACCCTAACGTGATTGCCATGCACTATTATGGCGTGGATATCACCTGGGGTACCGTGTTCCGTAAGGTGGACACTACCGCCCGCGCTCTGCAGGTGCTTGGCGTCAAGCAGGGGGACCAGATCCCCGTGTTCCTGCGTTCTGTGCCGGAATTCATTTATCTGCTGCTGGCAGCCGAGCGCATCGGTGCTTCGCTGCTGTGCCGTGACAACACCCTGGAAGAAAACATTGAAGCTGTTCAGAAAGCCAATGCCAAGGTGATTTTTGTTCACGACTTCTTCTCCAAGGCCGAAATCGAAGCCTACCGTGAGCAGACCAACGTGAATACCTATGTTATCGTTCCCGCTCTGGAAAGCGGCGACCGCGCCGCTATGCCGGTTTACCTGCAGCATTCCCTGGATGCCCTGTATCCGGATGTTCCCGCCCGTGGCTCTGATACCATGATGTGGGCTGATTTCTGTAACATGAGCCAGCGTTTTCGCGGCTTTGTGCCCGCTCCTGTCAACATTGACCGCCCGCTGCTGCGCGCCTACACCAGCGGTTCCACCGGCCCTTCCAAGCAGGTCATCCATTCTGCACACAGCATCATCGGCGTGCTGGCCCAGATGAACTTTTATGGCTCTTCGGATAAATTCCGCCCCACCTGGCTGCTGACCATCCTGCCCCCGGCTCTGATCGCTGTTGTGGTTTCCATGATGCTGCTGCCCCTGGCCGGCGGTATGCTGCTCATTCTGGATCCGTTTGTGGATGTGTACGATGTTGACCTGGAAATGATGCGCTACCGCCCCAACAACTGGCCCCTGATCCCCATGTTTGTGGAGGTTATCCGCCGCAGCAAGCGTCTTCCGGCTGACTATGATATGTCCCACATGCTGGCCATCGGCGCCGGCTGCGAGGCATTCAACAACAAGCAGCTGCGCAATGTTGAGGAGTTCCTCAAGCAGCATAACTGCAACCTGCGCTTTACTGCCGGCTACGGCAGCAGCGAGGCCGGCTCCAACGCCACTCTGCCCATGGCTCCGTTCCCGGTGCGTGACGGCAACGTTGGTGTGCCGATGATCCACAGCGTCATCAGCATCTTCAAGCCCGGCACCCAGGAAGAGCTGACCTACAATACCCCCGGTGAGATCTGCATGACGGGCCCCGGCGTGATGCTGGGCTATGACCGTCCCGAAGCAACCGCCAAGGCACTGCAGGTTCACGCAGACGGCAAGACCTGGCTGCACACCGGCGATATTGGCTATATGACCGAGGACGGTGTGCTCTACACGATGACCCGCGGCGCATCCCCGCGCTTTGGCGGCGGCGACCTGATGGTGCAGCCGCTGGAGAACATCGTGGCCGATGCCGACATCAAGGGCATCAAGGACGAGTTCTTTGTTATCGTGCCGGATGATGAGCACGAGGGCTGCTTCCTGCCGTACCTGTACGTCCAGCTCAAAGATGGCTACACCTTGGACGATGTGCGCGATAAGATCAATGCCTGCCTGCCGGAACGTTACATGCGTCCGGTGGAGATTTTCACCGTACCGGAACGCCCGTTCTTCCACTTCAAGACCAACCGTATTGGCCTGAGCAAAGAAATCATCGCCAAGCGCAACCAGCAGAAAGAGAAAGCCAAGCGCAACAGCTTTGCCGATGGCTGCATTGCCTGATGACTTTGGCGTGATAAAATCATGATAATGTAATGGCATGTGCCCACCTTATGATAGAGATAAGGGGGCACATGCTTTTTGTTTTGGGGTGGGGGAGCGGATGAAGATGAACGGTACGCGCGGTTGGGGGATAGGGGAGAAGGGCAATCGGATTCCGGTGCGGGGGAGATACTTGTGAAGGTGTAAAATAAAACTTTGAAATCCATCCGCGGATGAAAAGCACGATAGGGCACTGTATCATTAGCCACATGCTGAAAAAATGCTGTAGGGAACGGGATTGACCGTTCCGCAGCCTTATGGCAACACCGCACAATTCCCGCCTGACGGCTTAAGCACCGCTCCGGCGGC
>OLSP01001767.1_pt1 | contig 18872 bp, 7 predicted proteins | sample 1672941 | NCBI WGS metagenome assembly OLSP01 (sample SAMEA3136739, study PRJEB25190) | human gut metagenome | reverse complement strand
TTTCTTATTATGAACTTAAAGATCCTGATTGGATTAAAAAGTATCATGTATATCGTATGGATTGGGATGAAAAAGAGATCAAGTTATATGTGGATGATGAATTGAGGAATAGTATAAAAGTTGAAGAGTTCCTGAATGAAGATGGTAGTATTGTTTTTCACAATCCTCAATATATGTGGCTCAATCTGGCTTTGAAAGATCAAGGTAGAGGAATAGACCTGAGTGAAACTAAAAATATACAGTTCGAAGTGGATTATTTCAGATTGTATCAGAAAGTGATTGACCATCAGAAGCCTTCTAAAGTTACAAATTTTACTGCAAAATCTAAAGATGGATTGGTGAATTTAAGTTGGAAACCTTCTATAGATACGGGCGGTGCGGGATTGTTGCGTTATGATCTTTATAGAGGAGGCATCGGTAGTGGTTATTTTATTGGGTCAACAACTACTACAAGTTTTACGGAGGTAGAAGTTGCTCCGGGAGCGGAAATGACTTATTATATTCAAGCGTTGGACGGAGTGGGAAATTATTCGGATGTGAATGAAGTAACAGTGAGACCAGAAGGAGGAGGTGGACTTCATGAAGGTAATTTAGTACCTGATGGGACTATGGAAAGTTTGCCGATAGAACTTGATCAATCTCTACCAGGTTTTGATGGTTCATGGGGAAATGCTAGTTGGGGTAGTTTACGTGTTCTCACTGGCGGTTATTGGGGTAAATATATTCAGATAACCGGTGGCAATGGTGAATTGCAGTTCCCGGTTACTTGGACGCCAAATACGACTTATGTACTCCGTGCTAAAATTAAAACTACTGGAAGTGGTTTTGAGTTTGGTTTAGGTAAAGTCAAAGTTGGTGATAGTTCTTTGGCACTTTCGATACCTAATACGAGGGGTGAGTGGATTCAATTTGAACAGGAATTTATGGCTGAAACTGCTTCCACAGGAAATTGTTCACTTCATAACTGGTCTTCAAATACTGTAGTACAAATGGATAATTGGGAATTATATGAAAAAGAATAAGTAATTTGAGATGGAATCAGTCAGATAATATTCCATCGTAAGGTTATTAAGGAAAAGCTTGTTTGAATTTTCCCAAAAAGTGAAGGGGGAGTTCAAATAAGCTTTAATAATATACGTCGAAAAATACCAATAATTGGTCATAATGACGATTTTCTACTTGTAAAAGATGAATTATGCCTTTTTTTTATTGAATCAAATGCTTATTTTTGGGAATAAATAAAGATACTATGAAAATACCGATAAATGATATATTGAAAATGAGGAGAAGTCTTTTATTCTTTATTTGTTTGATATTCCCTTTTATATTATTTGCGAAGCATTTTAAAGTGTTTGATATTTCGACCGGATTACCGAATAATACAGTGAAATGTATAATTCAAGATGAGCAGGGCTTTATTTGGCTGGGTACTTTTAATGGCTTATGTAGATTTGACGGAGTTGATTTTGCTGTTTTTACTCATCAGCAAAATGACAGCCTTTCCATTATCAATAATCATATCGAGGCTTTATTACCTGTAGAAAACGGAATGTGGGTAGGAACTGAGGGAGGATTAAATTTTTATTCATATACAGAAAATCGCTTTTATCCTTGCATACAACGTGCTTCTACTGGAGAAACCCAATTGATGACAAGGCCGATTAAGAATATAGTGATGAGTAAAGGGAAAGTTTTTGTATTGAATGTTTCCCGTGAATTGTTTGTATTGAGAGATAATCAGACATTTGAAAAGTGTGATTATGAAGCAAATATGGCTTGTCTTGCCATTGCGCTATACAAAGATGGTATGTTGCTGGCGCATACGACTAAAGGGATATGCTTGATTGAACCTGAGAAAGGGAGAATTGTGGGCCGGTTGAATATTCCTCAAAAAATGTCGAGTGATAATGTCATATATTATAGCAAGAATAAAAATAGGATTTATATAGGCTACGGCATTGGATATAATAGTGAAGTATTTAGTGTTAACGATAGTCTGGAAATCAGGAAGTTGGATGAACCTGTTCCTTCAGATGTAAAGTCTGTTATCGATTATAAGGATGAAACAGTTTTCGGTACAGATGGGAACGGATTAGCAACTTTTTCTACCAAGGAAGAAAACTTTTATACGCCTGAAAACAGTAATATTAGCAGTGATGCCATTCATTCTTTGTTTGTTGATCGTAATGAGAATCTCTGGATAGGAACTTATCGTGGAGGGGTGAACCTGTTTTCTGTTCACTATAATTGGTTCAAAACTCTGACGATGGCAAATAAACAGATAACACATAATGTGGTGACGGCTATTTATCCGGGAAAAGATCATTTGTATATTGGGCTTGACGGAGGTGGGTTGAATGTTTACGACCAGAGTACCGGGCGGGTGACAGCCTATACAACTAGAAATAGTTCGATAGCAGGTAATAACATACTGTCTATATCAGGAGATGAACAATATATCTGGTTAGGGATTTATGGAAGGGGATTGTGCCGTTTCTCTCTGGCAGGACATTCGTTTAAGAACTTTGTATTGCCTTCTATAGATGGGAGCATGAACATGAATCGCATTTGGGAGATAAAAGATGATGGACGGGGGTATATATGGATTATTGGGGAAGGTGTCTATTTGTTTAATAAGGAAACAGAAACTTTTATAACAATCAGCGAGTTAAATGGCGTTTATGCTTCTGGGGTTGTATTTGATGATAATGTGGCTTGGCTTAGTTGTACAAATAGCGGATTGTACAAAATGGATAGGGTAACAGGAAAGATATTGAAGCATTATTTTAAAGATTCAAAGGAGACTCCTATTGATAGTAATATAATACGGTATATCTTTATTGACTCAAATCATTGTGTGTGGTTTTCTACAGAATATTCCGGGCTTTATAAATTGGACGAAGCAACAGAAACAGTAACTTCATGTGGAAAGTCGACTGGGTTGACTTCACAAAGTACGGTAAGTATGCAGGAAGATCAGTACGGTAATATATGGTTAGGGACAGACAATGGTTTATTTCGTTATAGTTCTGCTACGGGAACTTTTGTGCGTTTTGGCAAAGAAGATAATTTATCGTTGGTGCAGTTCAATTATAATGCTTGTTCCCGTAAAGAGGATATATTATATTTTGGAACAACAGGAGGGTTGGTCTGGTTTAATCCTTCGGAAATAGAATACAGCCAACGTGCGAATTCCGTTTATTTCACAGGGCTTGAGTTATTGAATAATGATAAAGAATTGATTAATCTATATGGCGATCATCCACAGGAAATTCGTCTTCCTTACGATCAGAATTTCTTCACTATTCATTTTTCGACACCTGAACTGGTATCTCCGGATAAAATCAATTTCTCTTGCTTTATGGAGAATTTTGAGAAAAACTGGCAGGAAATATCCTATCATCGCCAAGTCTCTTATACTAATGTGCCGCCCGGAGAATATTTATTCTATGTAAAGTCGTCCGATAGTAATGGGAAATGGAATGAAAAAGCTTCCTGTCTTAAAATAATTATCACTCCCCCTTGGTGGCAGACAGGATGGGCTTTCTGTTTATGGGGAATCATTATATTGGGGATATTGGTACTCGTATTATGGTTTTACCAGCATGAATTAAGTATAAAGCACATGGTTCGCTTGAAAGAAATAGAAAAAAATACGGCAAAGAGTATCAGTGAGGCTAAATTAAATTTTTTTACTAATATTACTCATGAACTGCGTACTCCTATATTCTTGATTACTGCACCTTTAGAGGAATTGATGTCTTCGGCTAAAGGACCGGTACAGGTACCCAAGTCATATTTGTCAGCGATGTATCGTAATGCGATGCGGTTGAATAAATTAATCAGTCGTATTATCGATTTCCGTAAGTTGGAGTCCGGTAAATTAAAGTTGGAAACCCAACGGCTCAACGTGGTTGCTTTTTGTAAGGATCTGACGATAGATTATGAAGCACTTTGTCAGCAGAAGAATATTCTTTTTTATTTCCAACCGTCGAAAACTGTGATTCAATTGGATTTTGATGCAGAGAAGTTAGAATCTATTTTATCCAATTTAATATCCAATGCTTTTAAATATACTTCCGAAGAAGGAAAAATCATTTTTTCTATTGATGATGCGGAAGATGCTGTCCTGTTCACGATTGAAGACAATGGCATCGGAATTCCTGAAGAATATCATGATGTTATTTTCGATAGTTTCTTTCAGGTAGACCCTTCGAGGGCGTCTGCTATGGGTGATGGCATCGGACTTTCATTTGTAAAGCATCTGGTAGAGTTACATGGAGGGACAGTGAAGGTGGAAAGTCAGCCAGAGCGAGGGGCAAAGTTCATGTTTAGCATACCCAAAAAGGACGTGGAAGAAGTGGTTGAGCAGTTGGAACAAAAATCTGTCATTATTGATTTCAATGAAACCGATTCAAGACAGAATGAACTTGTATCTCCTCAATTGCCAACTGCCATACATTCGTTATTGATAATTGATGATGAGCGGGAGACTGTGGAAATATTGGAACGGTTCCTGATTAAGGATTTTAAAATATTGAAGGCGAGTAATGGTGTGGATGGGTTGACGATTGCTCAAGAAGCATTGCCTGATATTATAATTTGTGATATGATGATGCCGAAGATGGACGGTATGGAATTTTTGAGTTTGGTGAAAGGCGATAAAAAACTTTCTCATATTCCAGTCATTATGTTTACGGCAAAAACGTCTGAAGATGATAAAATGGCTGCGTTCGACAGTGGAGCTGATGCTTATCTGACAAAACCTGTTTCTTTGAAGTATTTAAGGAAACGGATAGATAACCTCTTGTCTCAGTCGGAGTCTGTTGCCGTGGTCAACCATATCTCTAATACAGAAAAGAATTATTCAAAAGAAGAACAACGTTTTTTGTTAAAATGTCGTGAGATAATTGATAATCATCTGACTGATGCGGATTTTGATGTGTTGACTTTTGCAGAGAAATTAGGAATGAGCCATTCTACCTTATATCGAAAAGTAAAAAGTGTGACAGGTATGTCGGTGATTGAATTCATTAACGAGTACCGGATATTTAAGGCTGTGCAATATTTCAATGAAGGAGAGACGAATATAAGTACTGTGGGAGTGAAGTGCGGATTCAACGATTTGAAAAATTTTAGAGCAGCTTTCAAACGGAAAGTAGGGGTGTCTCCTAAGCAATATGTAATGCGTTTATAACGAGGATGAGAGATTAATCCCGATAGAAGACGGATTTCTGGAATGAAGCTGTGGCGGTCAAAGTGAAAACGGATACTGTTACAGCTTCTTTTTTTTGATTATTGCGGATTTTACCCCAAAAAAGGAAGATTTCGCCCTGTTTCTTTTTTATAATATGCCTACTTTTGAATCAGCTATCAGAGCAAATGGTACCAAAAAATGATAGTAAGAGTGTAGTTGTTAATTAATAAAATCAAATTCTTATGAAGGACAATCTTTTAAGATTTCATCGGGTATTTCCCAAAACAATCAACGATTTAAACCTATTGTTTAATCTTAAATAATAATGTATGAAATATTTGGATTTAGGGCTTTCTGATATGCATAAAGCCTTTCTGCAAATGCGTTTAGTTTGTTTATTAATGATAATCCTGCCGGGAACACTTTGGGCACAGAATACTAAGATTAGCGGTCAGGTGATAGATGATACCGGAGAGCCGGTTATAGGGGCTACTGTTCGTCTGAAAGGGGCTATGACAGGTACCGTTACAGACCTGACTGGTGGTTTTGTTTTGCAGGTTAGTGACATGAAAGGAATATTGGAATTTTCGTTTGTAGGAATGGAAACTTTGGAAGTTCCGATAAAAGGGAAAACTATGCTAAAAGTGACGATGAAATCTTCCAGTCAGCTATTGGACGAGGTACAAGTGGTGGCATACGGCACACAGAAGAAAATAACTCTGACGGGTTCGGTTAGTTCGGTCAATACGAAAGACCTGTTGAAAGTTCCGACAGCAAGTATTGGTAATATGTTGGCAGGTGCCATGTCAGGGGTTTCATCCGTGCAATCTACTGGGCAGCCGGGTGGAGATGACCCGGAAATTTTTGTACGGGGTATGAGTACACTCAATTCGGCAAATGCCAAACCTCTGTACCTTGTTGACGGGGTGGAGCGTGATTTCTTTCAGATGGATCCGAATGAAATTGAAAGTGTCACTATTTTGAAGGATGCTTCATCGACAGCTGTATTTGGAGTACGAGGTGCTAATGGCGTCATTATTGTCACTACCAAACGTGGTAAAGAAGGAAAGCCAAAATTAATGCTTCGTTTTCTTATGGTATTCAGGCACCTACCCGTTTGCCGGAGTTCACCAATAGTTATGAATATGCTGACTTTATAAATGAAGCTTATCGGCATGATGACAAACAGGAACCATTCGGATCAGATGTAGTGGAAGCATTCAGAACTCATTCCAATCCGCTTCTTTATCCGGATACCGATTGGATGAAAGTACTTTTTGAATCTACCTCTCCCCAAACACAGGCAAATCTGAATATATCAGGCGGTACAGACCGCGTTCGTTACTTTGTATCGATGGGTATGCTTGACCAAAAAGGTTTCTTTAAAAATTATGACTCACGTTATGATGGTAACTTTAATTATAACCGCTATAATTATCGTGCCAATTTGGACGTCGATTTCACTAAAACCACTTTGTTGACAGTAAACCTGGGCGGCCGTGTAGAGAAAAGGAACTATCCGCAGGGAGGAGATAATTTGGATGACTTATTCCGCCATATCTATTGGGCATTACCTTTTGGCGGACCGGGTATTATTGATGGCAAATGGATTACAGGAAATAAACAGTATATACCGGTACTGGGAGAAAATGTGTCTTATGCGGACGGAATGTATAATACGTACGGAAGGGGATATAGTACCAAAACGACAAATGTGCTGAACCTTGACCTGGCTCTGAGTCAAAAGCTGGATTTCCTGACAAAAGGATTGAACTTTAAAATTAAATTCGCTTATAATAGTAGCTATAATCAAACGAAAACCCGTAAGACTTCCGCACCTTATTATAAGCCTTGGTACAGGAAAGATATTACATGGGCAGAACAACCTGCAGGCAGTGATCCGAATGAAATAGTTTATATACAGAACGGTGAAGAAGGAGTGATTAGCTATGGCGAAAGTTTGGGAAAAGCCCGTGACTGGTATGCTGAAGCTAGTTTTGACTGGAAACGTGATTTTGGAATGCATCACTTCTCGGCTTTGGCGTTATATAATCAGAGTAAGTCATATTATCCTAATAGTGGATGGCCCGGTATTCCCAGAGGATATGTAGGATTGGTAGGACGTGTCACATATGATTATGACAATAAATATTTGATAGAAGGTAATGTCGGTTATAACGGTTCTGAAAATTTTGCTCCGGGGCATCGTTATGGATTCTTTCCGGCAGTATCCGGCGGTTGGGTATTGACACAAGAAGACTTCTTGAAAGATAATTCAATTCTTAATTTCTTAAAAGTCCGTGCATCTTATGGTATTGTAGGTAACGACCGCTATTATAGTAGCGGTGATTATATGATTCGTTTCCTGTATTTGCCTAATAGCTATCAATTGGGAAATGGTTATCAGTTTGGTACCGGGAAGAGTTGGACAAATGGTGCGTATGAGAGTAGTTTCGGTAATTCGGGGGTAAGTTGGGAAAAGTCTGCAAAGCAGAATTATGGTATCGACTTTACATTGTTCAATCAAAAGTTGAGTGGTAGTGTCGACTATTTTCTAGAGAAGCGTACAAACATCCTGGCACAGTCCAATACAGACCCCGTCATTCATGCTATGGCATTACCGGTCTTGAATTTAGGTGAGGTTTCTAACAAAGGAGTGGAAGTAAACTTGAAATGGAACCATAAGATTAACAACTTCCGTTATTGGGCTAATTTTAATATATCTTATGCAAAGAATAAGATTGTATACCAGGACGAAGTTCCCTCACCTTATGAATATACATTAAAAACCGGACATCCAGTGGGACAGCCTTTCGGACTGAAGGTCAGAGGACTTTATTATGAAGGAATGGAAAATGTAGCCGACCATAACTATATTTTAAAACCGGGTGATGTGGTTTATGAAGATTTGAATGGTGACGAAGTGATTGATGACAATGATAAAACGGCTATCGGATATCCGAATTATCCATTGTTGAATGGTGGCTTTACTATCGGTTTTGAATATAAAGGATTCGATTTTAGTATGATGTGGAGTGGAGCGACTAAAACTTCCCGTGTATTGCGTGATGAATTCCGAACTCCGGCAGGTGGTTCCAATTATAGAGCTTTGTTGAAGTATATGTATGATGACAGATGGACGGAAGAAACAGCCGCTACGGCAAAACTGCCCCGTGCCAGTATAGACGGATTGAATAATAACTATCGCGATTCTGAATTGTGGATCAAAGACGCCAGTTACTTACGTTTGAAAAATATAGAACTGGGATATAACTTTCAGTTACCTTTTATGAAACATATCGGAATGGAAACGCTGCGTGTGTTTATAACAGGATATAATCTGTTGACTTTGGATAAACTGAAGATTTCGGATCCCGAATCTTTGAATGGTAATGTGCCCAAGTATCCGGTAATGCGTGTTGTTAACTTTGGTGTAAATGTTGGCTTTTAAAAATGATAACTATGAAGAGAATATTGAATAGTTTGCTCCTTGCATCTTTTCTTCTGTCAACTTCGTGTGTAGACGAATTTAAAGTAGGAGATGCTTTTTTGGACAAAGCTCCCAGTGTGGACAAGGATAAAGAATATGTATTTAGTAATCCTGACTATACTCGTGATTTTCTATGGAATGCATATCGTACTTTATATTATGGCCGTGTACTGGATTGGAGTGCGAAAGGTAACAGAGTGGGGATGGGGGCAATAGATGCCTTGACCGACTGTTTTACCTGTGGATTGACTTGGTGTACTGTGTACAATACATATTATACAGGACAGTTTACTTCTAATTCGGCTGCCAATGATTGTGTATATTCCTATTCGGACGGTGAACAACAGTGGACAGGAATCCGTAAAGCTTGGTTATTTATAGAAAATGTCGGTCAGACACCCGGTATTACTGATGAGGAAAAAGAGCGTTTGAAGGCTGAGGCAAAGATGATTATTGCTTGCCATTATTCGGATATGTTTAAGAACTTCGGTGGAGTACCTTTACTCGACCATGCTTTAGATCCGAATGAGGAACTTAAGATTCCCCGGGCAACCTTGCGTCAAACATTGGATTTTATAGTTCAATTATGTGATGAAGCTTATAAAGTATTACCGTGGGCATTGGATAGTAGCGAACAGGAAAATTGGGCGGGACGTTTCACTGGTGCAGCTGCACTGGGATTGAAAATCAGGACACTGCTGTTTGCGGCTAGTCCATTGTATAATGACAATCAACCTTTTTATCCGGAACAGGCAGGCGCGGCAGCCATAGCAGAAAAGCAAGTATGGTTTGGTGGAAAAGACGACCAACTATGGAGAGATGTAGTTGATGCTTGCAGTTTGTTTATGTCTCGTAACAGTCAGGAAGGCGAACCCTGGCAATTGGTAACCAATGCGTCCAATCCGCGCCAAGCATATCAGGATGCTTATTATAAGAGGGCAAACGGTGAACTATTGATTGATACCCGCCAACGTGCTACGGTTTCATGGAATTGGGATGACAACTGTTCTTATTTGCATTTTTACGGACAATATGGCGCTCTCGTTCCCACACTAGAATATGTAAATCTTTTCCCTTATGCTGATGGTACTCCTTTTGACGCCTCTTTTTGGGAACAGCAGCGTAAGGATAAATATATTGAGGAAGACCCGTTTAAAAATAGAGACCCTCGTTTATATGAGAACTGTTTAGTGAATAATGCGGAGTTCGGAAGAGATCATCCAGCAGAGTTGTGGATTGGCGGACGTGAAGGTATGTCTTCGGAGACAGTATCGGATGGTAGTAAGTTTACTGGCTTCCGTATTTACAAATATATTCTGGATTTGAGTTCTCAAAATGGGAAACAAGATCAGTGGCCCTATTTACGCCTTCCCGAGATTTTCCTGAGTTATGCTGAAGCATTAAATGAGTTGGATAGGGCAACAGAAAGAGATGCTTTGGGAAATGATGCTTATGAGTATATCAATAAAGTGCGCAGACGTGTCGGACTTTCGGGCTTGCAGACTGGATTGAGTAAGGAACAATTACGGAAAGAGATTTTGGACGAACGTGCCAGGGAGTTTGGCGCTGAAGATGTACGTTACTATGATATGATACGCTGGAAAATGGCGGAAGATTTTCGTAAGCCCTTGCATGGTCTTCGTATTCGTAGAGGCGATGATAAGAAATCTTATTCTTATGAAAAATTCCAGATTAAGAAAAGATATATTCAGGATGGCGATGACGGTACGGTTTATTTTACCCCGAAGTGGTATCTCACTCCGTTCCCGTTTGTGGAAATAAATAAAGGATATTTGAATCAAAATCCAGGTTGGTAATCAATGGTTATAATTATAAAGAATTTGGCTATATGAGAAACATATATAAATTATCGTGTTTATTACTGCTTTCCAGTTTGAATGCTTATGCCCAGGAAGACAGTGCTTTTGTAAAGAAGGAGGAACGGCAGTTGAATCTGGGCTATGGCGTGACGGTGAAAGCGAGTGAGTCTTCAGCTGCTATTTCTGAAATTACCGGAGAAGAGCTGATGAAGAGTGCCGCTACCAATCCATTGAATGCCTTGTTTGGAAAAGGACTGGGACTAACTGTCCTTCAGGCCGGAGGAACTATCTGGGAAAATACACCGACAACAATGATTCGCGGGGTGAATACTACGGGAAGTAATTCTATCTTGGTCATAGTGGATGGTTTCGAAAGAGATTTGGGGTCTATCACGAAAGAAGAGATAGAGAGTGTGCAGATATTGAAAGATGCCGCAGCTACGGCTCTTTATGGATTGCGGGGTGCAAATGGTGTGATGGTAGTAACCACCAAAACAGGAACTAGAAAGAAAATAGATATCAGCGTGAACTACGAGCATCATTTTAATATGTTACACGGACTTCCCAAAATGGCTGATGGATATACCTATGCATTGGCCATGAATGAAGCATTGATAAACGACGGACTGGGAGCCAGATATGATGAAACCCAGCTTAATGGAATCAAGAATGGTGATCCGCGTTATGGTAACGTTGACTGGATGGACGAAATATTGAAAAAATCCGGTTCTATCGATAATGTTTTTGTTACGTTAAGTGGTGGAGGAAAGTATGTAAGGTATTTCTCGTCAGTGGATTATTTGCAAAGTAAAGGTTTTATGAAGCCTGATAACATAGAAGGGGATTATTCGTCACAGCATAAATACTCGAAGTTGAATGTACGTACCAATGTAGATGTAGATCTGACTTCAAGTACGCAATTATTCTTTAAAATGAACGGTATGTTGTCCGAACACAACCGTCCTGGAATTGGAGCAGGCGATTTGATGGGATTGATTTACACTACTCCTTCTGCTGCTTTTCCCGTAAAGACTCCCGAGGGAGAATGGGGTGGTAGCGATATGTGGACACGTAACCCCGTTGCGGAGGTGGCGGCGAAAGGATATGCACGAAGTCATTCCCGCCAGTTATTTGCTGATGCCACTATCCGCCAGGATTTGGGGATGTTGCTGAAAGGCTTGTCTGTTGATGTGCGTATCGGTTATGATAATTTCTGTGAATATTGGGATAACTATCCGATGAGTTATGCATATGCTGTGGCTAATGTAGCGCATCCTTCCTCTGCTGATGACTATACATTACGGGGGCAAAACAAGACAGATAACTTTAATAGTTCGGTAGGAGGACAGAAAAGTCGTTTGAATTTGTGGGGACGGGTCAATTATAATAATATGTGGGGAAAGCATGGGGTGAACCTCACTTTGGCTGCTTCGAGGGAGCAAACTGTTTGGAGCGGACAGAATAATACACGTAACCAGATTAATTTGGTGGGACATGTCCATTATGTATATGATGGTAAGTATATTGCTGACGTCGCTTTTTCTCGTAATGGTTCTAACGCCTTGCCGCCTTCTCATCGTTTTGGAAATTTTCCTGCAGTTTCTACCGCATGGGTTATTTCAAATGAGGATTTTTTGAAGGACGTTTCGTTTATTGATTTGTTGAAAGTGCGTGCTTCATGGGGACTAACAGGTAGTGATGTTGCTCCGGAATCTTTGTTGTGGAACCGTAAGTATGGTTGGGCAAACGGTTATATCTTGGGAGGCGAATTTGGTAGCTTCAGCGGATTAGGTGAAGGGCGCTTGCCGACTATGGATATGACGTATGAGAAGGTTTCGAAAGCTAATATAGGAGTGGATCTTTCTTTTGCCAAGGCTCTTGACGTGACGGTAGAATTTTTTAAGGAGAAACGTTCCGATATGTTTATCACACCAGGGAATATTTCTAGCGTGATGGGAGCTGCTAATGCTTACAAGAACTTAGGGAAAGTTGAGAATAAAGGTCTTGAGGCAGGAATTAATTATCATAAACAGATTCGTAACTTGAACTTTCATGTTGGAGGCAATTTTTCCTTTAATCGTAGTAAAGTAATTGAAATGGGGGAAGAGTACCAGCCGTATGAATGGATGAGAACTACTGGTCAAACTGTCGGGCAGATAATGGGATACGAGGCTATCGGTTTCTTTAAAGATGAACAGGATATCAAGAATAGCCCTGTACAAATGTTCGGAGAGGTGAAGCCTGGAGATATTAAATTCAGAGACCTGAACGGAGATAAGATAATTGATGAACGCGATAAGAAGGCAATTGGTTATAGCAGTGTGGCACCGGAAATTTATTATTCACTGAATTTGGGTGTTGAATATAAGGGCTTTGGTATAGATGCCTTGATTCAGGGGGTTGGCAATTATTCCGATATTGCTTCTACTGCTGGTCTGTTCCGTCCTTTGTCGAATAATACGTCACTGACGCAATATTATTATGAGAATCGTTGGACTCCCCAGAACCAGCAAGCAAAATATCCGCGTTTGTCACAAGGAGCCAATGCTAATAATTTCACCAACAACACAGTGTGGTTGACTGATAAATCATATTTGAAACTGCGTCACGCAGAACTATATTATAAATTTTCCAAGAAACTGCTGGCAACCACACCTTTACATTCGGTCAAACTGTACGTCAGAGCTTCTGATTTTACTTTATTTGACCATGTTGACATCTGTGACCCGGAGGCCATGGGGAATGCCCTTCCTATTCCTTCGTCCGTTCAATTAGGATTTTCAATCGGTTTCTAATGCAACTATAAAGATATAATGAATATGAAAAAACATATATGGATAGCAGGAGCATTGATGGTGTTGTTTTCTTCATGCAATGATTTCCTCGATTATAATGAAAATTCAGATTACGACCAGAATTCGGTATTTAATATCACTTGGTCAAATGAAGATTTTGTAACGGGCATTTATGCTTATCTGCCTGGTGGAACATCTGATGTGGATGGTGCTTTGCGTTCGGCAGGATGTGATGAAGCAGAGTATGTATGGCCTTCGTCAACAATCCGACGTTTCTATGATGGTAGCTGGAGTGCTATGAATACCGTAGATGATAAATGGGAATCATATTATAAAGCAATTCGGCTGTGTAATGATTATTTGCAAAATGGTACAGGTAAGACTTGGGAACAGTTTCAATACGATAAGAATTACGAAAAGATAATGCGTAAGTACAAGAATTTGGAATGGGAAGTGAAAGCTCTCCGCGCTTATTTCTATTTTGAATTGGTGAAGCGTTATAATAAGATTCCTCTGATAAAAGAGCTTCTTACAGAAGAGGAGGCAAATCGGCAGGAGCCTGTGTACTATCAGACAATTATCAATTTTATTGTAGCAGAATGTGATGAAGTGGCGGCAGAAGGAAAACTCCCGGCATTGTATGACGGAAACTATGATAATGAAACCGGGCGCTTGACAAAACAGTTTGCTTTAGCTCTGAAAGCAAGAGCTTTGTTATATGCGGCAAGCCCTCTGAATAATTCAGAAGCCGAAACGAATCCTGAAAAATGGGTAAAGGCTGCAAAGGCTGCCAAGGTGCTGATTGATAATGCGGGCAGTTGGAAATTATCGTTGGTTTCCTTTGGGGAATTGCTGGGGGCGGATAACTTTAAGAAGGCGGAAATGATTCTGGCAAAACGTATAGGGGATAACAATGATTTCGAACGCACCAACTTTCCGGTGGGGGTGGAAGGTGGCAAGGGAGGTAACTGTCCGACCCAAAATCTGGTGGATGCTTTTGATTTGCAGGATGGAAAATCTCCGGTAGAGGAGAATCCTTATGCAAATCGTGACCCTCGTCTCGGATATACGGTTTTGTATCAGGGAGGTAATACTGCTTATGGGAAAAAGGTGGATCTTTCGATTGGAGGAGCTAATGGCTTACCACAACAAGGTGCTACACGTACCGGCTATTATTTGAGTAAGTTTGTCAATACGAGTATCAGTCTGACGGCAAACAGTACTACTACTGCAAGACATTCGATTCCTTTATTCCGTTATGCGGAAATTCTGCTCATTTATGCTGAAGCGATGAATGAGGCGTATGGTCCGGAAGGAATGGCACCGGGGGAAGGTTTGAATATGACTGCTCTTGAAGCTATTAATAAAGTAAGAGGCCGTAGCGGCTTAGGTATCGCTTTGTTGAAGGCGGAAGATGTGTCTTCTAAAATACTGTTCAGAAGGGCTTTGCGCAAAGAAAGAATGGCAGAACTGGCGTTTGAGGATCATCGCTTTTGGGATATTCGTCGTTGGAAAATAGGGCCGGAAAGTGTGACTATCAAAAGGGTGACAGTGACAAAAGACGGTAACAGTAATCTGTTTGATTATACTTCTACTTCTGACAGAATATGGGAGGATAAGATGTATTTCTATCCTATACCTCAATCGGAGATGTATAAGAATCGTAATCTGATTCAAAATCCGGGTTGGGAATGATTGATTGGATTTTATAAATATGGATAAAATGAAAATATATAAATTGGTAATAGCGTTAGGGATGATTGGTGGAGCCTTCAACAGTACATTTTCTGCGTATGGAGATAATCCGCCTGTTAATCCCTATCAGCCTGACCCGAATCCGATACGGCAAATTGCCGGTTATGAATATGCCTGGGGAGATGAATTCAATGTTGACGGGGTAGTAAACCCTGACTTGTGGCAGGCTGAAGAAGGATTTATTCGCGGCAATGAGTTACAGTACTATCGCAGGGAAAATGCGGTAGTCAAAGACGGGCGTTTGTTGATAACCGGGAAAAAAGAACGGGTCAAGAATAAGTTTTATGATGCTTCTTCCGGTGATTACCGGAAGAATACGGAATATTCGGAATATACGTCTGCCAGCATTCTGGGAAAGGATAAACGTCATTTCCTTTTTGGACGTATCGAAGTACGTGCCAGAATTCATCCGGCAGACGGGGCGTTTCCAGCTGTCTGGACTTGCGGGTACAATAAGAATTGGCCTAGTAATGGTGAGATTGATATGATGGAATATTATCTGGCTGATTTGGGGAATGGAAAGGAACCTGTGCTTACCACTAATTTTTGTGTAAGCTCGGATAATCCACATGATGCATGGGCGCAGAACTGGAAATCTGTTTTCACTCCTGTCACTTATTATCAGAAGAAAGACAAAGATTGGATGAATAAATATCATGTTTACAGGATGGATTGGGATGAAGAGTCGATAGCGTTATATGTCGATGATGAATTAAGAAATTGGATTAATATTGATGAATTCAGAAATGGTGACGGTTCTATCGCTTTTCACAATCCGCAATTTATGATGCTCAATCTTGCTATTAAGAATCATGGTGCAGGGCTTGTCGATGATTATGCATTTGAGGTGGACTATTTCAGGGTATATCAGAAGAAGCCGGATTTAGTGAAGCCTTCTATGGTGGAAGGACTTAAGGTTTTGAAACAAACAGCCACAACCTGTACATTACAATGGCAACCTTCTACTGATAATCAAGGAATTTATCGATACGATATCTATAAGGAAGGAGGTCGTTTTGTTGGTTCAACAACTGATTGTGAGTTTGTTATCGACGGTGTATCTTCCGATGATAAGGTAAAATACTATGTAAGAGCATTGGACGCCGCCGGAAATTACTCGGATAGATGTACACCTTTGTCTGTTTTCAGGTAACTGTTTTTTATAGATTATTTTTTGCGGGGGCATTTTCGGTCATTAAGATTGCCCCCTCTTTTTTTAAGGTAACATATTGTTTAAACTAGAATAAGATTCGATGAAGATAACTAAAAAGATTCTTTTTTTCTTTTCTCTGTTTTTGAGTAGTTTGCTTTATGCACAGAATTTCCTTTCGCCACGAACAATCATTAATCTGAATCGAGAGTGGAAATATACCCGGGGAGACCATCAGGGAGCGGAACGGCAAGTTTTTAATGATGAGGGGTGGGAGCAGGTCGGACTTCCCCATTCTTTCAGCATACCATATTTTATGTCGAAAGATTTTTATGTGGGATATGGCTGGTATCGTAAATCGTTGAAGTTGACAGCGAACGAACTTTCCCGGAAAATATTCCTTGAATTTGATGGTGTATTTCAGGAAGCGGAAGTTTTTGTTAACGGAAAGCTGGCCGGCAAGCATGTAGGAGGATATACAGGTTTTTCAATTGATATTTCTTCTTTGGTAAAGGCTGGTGATAATATACTTGCGATACGGGTTAATAATTATTGGAAACCTAATGTGGCTCCTCGTGCAGGCGAACATGTTTTCAGCGGTGGGATTTATAGGAATGTCCGGCTGGTTTTGAAATCTCCGGTGCATATTGATTGGTATGGTACTTTTGTAACAACGCCGGACCTGGCTAAAAATCAGGGAAAATCATCTTCAGTGAATATCAAGACAGAGGTGTGTAACAGTGAGGAAAAAGAGGGTACTTACCGGTTGTTGACACAAGTACTTGCTCCTGATGGTCAAATTGTAACTTCTGTGGAAACTAAGGAAACCATTGCAGGTCGTAGTAGCAGGCAAATATCACAGACTACGGAAGCATTGGATAAACCGCAACTATGGAATCTGTCTACCCCTGTTTTATATAAGATAGCCAGTAAACTTTATAAGGGGGAACAATTGATAGATGAGGAGGAGACGACTTTTGGCTTTCGTTGGTTTGAGTGGACGGCTGATCGAGGTTTCTTTTTGAATGGTAAGCATCTCTATTTCCGCGGAGTTAATGTGCATCAGGATCAGGCAGGCTGGGGAGATGCCGTGACGGAAGCTGCTATGTATCGTGATGTCAGCGTGATGAAAGAGGCGGGATTTGATTTGATTCGAGGTTCACATTATCCGCACGCACCAGCGTTTTCGAGAGCTTGTGACGAGTTGGGAATGCTTTTCTGGGCGGAAGCTCCGTTCTGGGGGATAGGAGGCTATAAACCTGACGGGTATTGGAATTCGAGCGCATATCCTGTGACTAAATCAGATGAGGCGGGTTTTGAGGAAAGTGCCTTGCAGCAGTTACGTGAGATGATACGCATTCATCGTAATCATCCTTCTATCATAGTATGGAGTATGTGTAACGAGGCTTTTTTCTCTGCGCCGGAAAGGTCTTTAAGGCCCTTTAAAAGCTCGGTGACGGAGCCTTTTTTGCCGAGATACGAAACGCGCAGCTTTTCAATGGATTCTGTAGGAGGCGCACAACGTCCGCTAGGGGAAGAACGTATTGATAAAATAGGTGACATTGCCGGATATAATGGTGACGGAGCGACACAGACCGATTTTCAGAATCCGGGGATTCCTAATGTTGTGTCCGAATATGGCAGCACCACTGCCGACCGTCCGGGAGAATACGGACCGGGGTGGGGGGATTTGAAAAAAGATGATGGTTGGAAGGGACGTTCATGGAGAAGTGGTCAGGCTATTTGGTGCGGTTTCGATCATGGTAGCATTGCCGGAAGTGCTTTGGGTAAAATGGGGATTGTGGATTACTTCCGTATTCCTAAGCGCTCATGGTACTGGTATCGTAATGAATATACCCAAGTGGCTCCTCCTGTGTGGCCTGTGGAGGGCATACCTGCGCGACTGAAATTGGAAGCTACAAAAACGGAAAATGTTCTTACTGACGGTACGGATGATGTTTTGTTAACGGTTTCCGTCCTTGATGAGGCTGGAAAACTGTTGAATAATTCTCCTTCGGTATATTTGAAACTAATTTCCGGACCGGGAGAATTTCCAACAGGGAGTTCTATTTTGTTTGAGAAAGATAGTGATATTCGTATGATAGATGGACAGGCGGCCATTGCTTTTCGTTCCTATTATGCTGGAAAATCAGTGATAGAGGCAACTTCTCCCGGATTGCAGTCGGTACGCATAGAGATAAATTTTGCAGGTAAATACGCTTATGAATCCGGAGTGACACCAACAGTGAAAGAACGTCCTTATATACGTTTTGCACCTGAAAATCATGAAACGGTTGTACAGACTTTCGGACGAAACAATCCGACATTCGCAAGTAGTTTGCGGGGGAAACAAAGTGCAGGTTTTGCTGCCGACGGGAATATGGATACTTTCTGGGAAGCTACTGGTGAGGATTATTCGCCATGGTGGATGTTGGATACAGAAAAGGGACTGACATTACGTACTATCAGCGTACATTTCCCCAAAGCTGCTATTTACCACTATATGATAGAGGTTTCGGATGATAACAAAGAATGGAAGACAGTGCTGGATAGACGTAACGGTAGGGTTGTAGAGCAAAGAACCGATATCACATTTAGTGTTCAGGAGGCGTCGCCCAGCACCACCAAAAGATCAGGGCGGTGGGCGGAGAAATAATCGGCAAAG
>OLSP01001759.1_pt1 | contig 18938 bp, 12 predicted proteins | sample 1672941 | NCBI WGS metagenome assembly OLSP01 (sample SAMEA3136739, study PRJEB25190) | human gut metagenome | reverse complement strand
TCTCACTGTAATTCTTTGAGCTTTCCTCAAAGTCATTACGGGTTTCTTTACTATTTTCTCGTTGTTCAATTTTCAAGGTCCTACGCACTTTCAAGGCTTGTTTGCTTTCTTCATTTGAAGTCGCTAACCTCAGCAGTGCAAGAGCTATTATACTACGTTGTTTTGATTTTGTCAAGCACTTTTTAAAAGTTTTTTAAAAAGTTTTTTCAGCTTTTAAAATCAAAACCGAGCAACACTTTCGATTACTTTCTGAATGTTGACTCTCCACTTCCGTGCGTTCTACACTCTTTCACCGTCTGTGTTTTCTCTTGTCTGCCTCGCCTCTCAGCGCAACAGTTGATATTATATCAGCACTTCCCTCTTTTGTAAACCCCTTTTTGACAATTTTTTTATCTTTTTTACATTATCGGCAATTTCTACATTTTAAGCTCATTTGTTGTTTATTTTATCCCACAATTCACTATATACACCCTTTTTTTAAAAATAAACTTTATTCGACAGATTTTCAAAACAATTTTCTTGACAAAGAATGGGTATATATATATAATAGTATTAACAAATAAATCCCCTTAAAAACATTGACGGGAACAAGATGCAAATGAACCGGCAAAGAGAGCTGACGGTTGGTGTGAGTCAGCACGGAACATTGTATGGATAGCTCATCCCCGAGTTTTTCGTGTGAAGTGTATATACTATATATGTAATGCGAAACGCAAGACTGCGTTATCGGTCGGGACTTTGTCAGAAGTCTTTAAGGAGAACACAGTGATGTGTTCTTGAATACGGGTGGTACCACGGATTTTATTCGTCCCTTTGTTTAGGGGGGCGATTTTTTTGTGCTATTTAACAGGAGGTTATTATATGAAACCATCATTTGAAAAGTACATTCCCTTTAAGCAGATTAATCTGCCGGACAGACAGTGGCCAAACAATACTATAACAAAAGCACCGATCTGGTGCAGTGTTGACCTTCGTGACGGTAACCAGGCACTTGTCGATCCTATGAACCTTGAAGAAAAGCTCGAATTTTTCCATGCACTTTGCGATATGGGCTTTAAGGAAATCGAAATCGGTTTTCCGAGTGCGTCAGAAACAGAATATGAAATCTGCCGTGAGCTTATTGAAAACAACCACATTCCCGATGATGTAACAATTCAGGTTCTTGTTCAGGCAAGAGAGCATCTTATCAGAAAAACTTTTGAGGCTGTTAAGGGTGCTAAGAATGTTATCGTTCATTTCTACAACTCAACTTCAACTCTCCAAAGAAAAGTTGTTTTCAAAACAGATATGGACGGCGTAATCAAAATTGCCGTTGACGGTGCAAAGCTTATTAAACAGCTTACAGATGAATATGACGGAGATACAAACTTCAGATTTGAATATTCTCCCGAAAGCTTCAGCGGTACTGAGCCTGAAAACGCTGTTGAAATCTGCGACAGGGTTATCGAGGCGCTCGGTTCGACTGCTGAAAACAAGTTGATTGTCAATCTTCCGAATACTGTTGAGATGTGCACACCGAACACATATGCAGATCAGATTGAATACTTTGCAAGAAATCTTAAACATCGTGACGCCGCTATCATCAGTATCCACCCACACAATGACCGTGGATGCGGTGTTGCCGCAGGCGAACTTGCATTGCTTGCAGGTGCTGAAAGAGTTGAGGGTACACTCTTCGGCAACGGTGAGCGTACAGGTAATATGGATATCGTTACAATGGGACTTAATATGTTCACACAGGGCGTTGATCCTAAGCTTGACTTTTCAAATCTTCCAAAGCTCCGTGAAATCTACGAGCGTTGCACAAATATGAAGATTGATCCTCGTCAGCCATATATCGGCGAGCTTGTATTTACTGCATTCTCGGGCTCACATCAGGACGCTATCAACAAGGGTATGAAGTATATGAAGGAAAGCGGAACTGATTACTGGGAAATTCCGTATCTTCCGATTGACCCTGCCGATGTCGGCAGAGAGTATGAGCCGATTATCAGAATCAACTCACAGTCCGGTAAGGGCGGTGCGGCTTTTGTTATGAACAACAACTTCGGTTATGACCTTCCGAAGAGAATGCATCCCGAATTTTCAAAGCTTGTTCAGGCAAAATGTGAGGAGCTTGGCAGAGAGCTTATTCCGAAAGAGCTGTTTGAGGTGTTCGAGAAGAATTATCTTGAGCATAAGCAGAAATATGTTCTCTCAAGCAGAAAGATTTATGAAGAGAGCGAAAACGGCAATGATTATGTTCACTTCAAGGGCAAGATGAAGATTAACGGCAACGAAGAGGTTTCTCTCAGCGGTGTCGGCAACGGTCCTATTGATGCATTCTTCAATGCAATCAAAAAGGTCGGTCTTGACAAGTATGAGTTCATCTCATACAGTCAGCACGCAATTTCTCAAGGTTCCGACTCGAAGGCTGTTTCATATATTGAACTCAAAAAGCCTGACGGAAAGAATATCTTCGGCATCGGCATTGACTCAAATGTCAATGTTGCATCGGTACTCGGTGTTCTCAACGCAATCAACAGATCCGAGGCTTAATCAATTTAACAATTCAATTTTCAGGGCTGTGCGAATGTGCAGTCCTGTTTTTTATGCTTTAAATCACTCTGTTTAGAACAATGTTACAAATAGACTTGAAAAATCAAGAATTTTGTTACAAACGATTGAATATTTTCAAGAATAATGTTACACTACAATTAAGAGGTGATTTTATGCTTCAAAGAAAAGCCTATGAACATTTAGTAAAATGGAAAAATACAACCGATAAAAAAGCTCTGCTCATTACAGGAGCAAGGCAAATCGGCAAAACATATATTATAAGAAAATTTGCAGAAGAAAATTATTCAAACTTTATCGAGATAAATTTCATCACAAATCCCGATGCCGCAAAGATATTCAACGGGGATTTGAATGCTGAAACGATACTGATTAACCTCACAGCATACACACAAAAGCCCTTGGTAAAGGGAGATACTTTGATTTTCTTTGACGAGATACAGGAATGTCCGTCTGCAAGAACGGCAATTAAATTTCTTGTAGATGACGGGCAGTTTGATTACATTGAATCGGGTTCACTGCTCGGAGTAAGATATAAAGAAGTAAAGTCCTATCCCGTCGGTTACGAAGAAAACTACCGTATGTATCCGCTTGATTTTGAAGAATTTGCAACTGCAAACGGTATTCAGCCACAAACGATAGAATATTTAAAGAAATGTTACGACAATAAAGAAACGGTTACGGAAGCAGTTCATCAATCAATGTTGAAGCTTTTTCAATACTATATTATTGTCGGCGGAATGCCTGCGGTTGTACAGAAATTTGTTGATACAAAAGACATCGGCGAGGTCTTGAAAATTCAAAAAGATATTCTCGACTTGTACAGACAGGATATTTCAAAATATTCCGACAACAACAAAGAGAAGATAAAGAGCATTTTTGATTTAATTCCCGCTCAGCTTAATGACAGGAACAGAAGATTTACACTTTCCGATATTAAAAATTCTGCACGAATGTTGAGATACGAAACAAGTTTCAACTGGCTTGCAGACGCAGGAGTTGCTCTCCCCTGTTACAACATAACCGAACCCGTACTGCCGCTTGAGCTCAACCTACAGAACAATCTTTTTAAACTGTTCTTGTGTGATACGGGACTGCTTTGTGCCGCATCAATGGGAAACATTCAGTTTGACATACTGTCGGGAGATTTGTCCGTTAATATGGGAAGTATTCTTGAAAATGTATTTGCTCAGGAGCTTGTTTCAAACGGTTTTCTTTTAAGATATTTCAATAAGAAGAATATCGGTGAAATTGATTTTATCGTTCAAAAAGGGAAGTCAGCCGTACCGATTGAAATTAAGTCGGGCAATGACTACACAAAACACAAGGCATTGGATAACTTGATTGCAAAGCAGAGTTGGAACATAAACAGCGGTATTGTGTTCTGCAAGGGCAATTTGGAAATTGAAAACGGCATAACATATTATCCATGGTATATGTCAATGTTTTTCAAGCAGGAAACACTTCCCGAACATCTGAAAGTTAATGTTGATATTGTAAACATCTGATAATCGACAATTGCAGGACTGTGCGAATGTGCAGTCCTGTTTTTTATGCTCTGAATCGTCCATAATAAGCCTGTGGGCGTAAAATTAGGGACATACAGCTTGTTAGCCATATGCCCCTGAAAATCGGTTTTAAAGCTTATTTCATGCTGTTTTCGTAAGACTCAATCATCTTTTTAACCATCTGACCGCCTACAGAACCTGCTTCTCTTGCAGAAATGTCGCCGTTATAGCCCTGTTTGAGGTTTACGCCTACTTCGTTGGCACATTCCATCTTAAAGCGTTCCATGGCTTCCTTTGCCTGAGGTACATTAATCTGATTGTTATTGCTTGACATAATTTGTTTTCTCCTTTTCAAAACTTTTAAATCTCGTTAAATTTATTAATAAAGCGGCGTTTCGGCATCCCGTTTTCATCGCCGCAATAGTATTGTTTGCGGTGAAATTCGTTTTATTATTTGTAATTTTTTCAAGTTTTGAAATTCACAAAAAACATCATACAAAGCAAAAAGCAGCTATGCCAAACGACATAACTGCTTTTTATATTGTGTATGAAAGGGTTAGGGAAATAAGCCTTTCGTCTTGCTGTTAAAATATATTGAGTTACTTTTTCTCGATTGAATCGGTCTTGTAGATGAAGTCAACCTTACCGTCCATATCATCAGAAATACCGCTGTAGTTGTTGTACTTCTTTGATGCTTTCTGAACAGCCTTGAAACGGTCGATGATATCCCGGACATCACCGTTTGCGGCATCAACAATGCTGTCAATGCCCTCCTCTTTGAACTTCTTCATACCCTTGGACAATGTCATTGCACCGTCATTGAGCTGTTTAACGCCGTCAACAAGTGCTGCACTGCCGTCCTTGAGTGTACCAACGCCCTCGAAGAGGCTCTTTGTACCGTTCGAAAGTGAGCTTGTGCCGTTTTTGAGAGTCTTTACACCGCTTTTAAGGCTTGATGTACCGTCCTTGAGGGTTGAAGTACCGCTCTTGAGTTCGCTTGTACCGCTCTTAAGACTTGAAGAACCGTTCTTGAGCTGACCGGCACCGCTTACAAGTGAACCTGTGCCGTCCTTAAGTGTATATGTGCCGGCGAGAATCTGCTGAGCGCCCTCGTTAGCCTGATCAACACCCGCTGTGTATGAAAGCACACCCTGATAGAATGTGTTGTAGCTGTCAAGCTGAGTTTTGAGAGCCTGAAGTGACTTTCTGCCTGCCTGAGCTTTTGCAACACCTGCCTGAATCTGACTCTGAACCTCTTCGCTTTTCATATTTGTTTCAATAAGGCTCTGAATCTGTGCCTCTGTATTGCTGTCAATTGCAGTCTGAACCGCAGATGAACTCATCTGTGTAGAAACTGCAGTAGAAACCTGAGCCTGAACTTCTTCGCTGACCTGACCTGCGGCAACAGCGGCATCATACTGATCTGCCGTCATACCAAGACCTGCGGCTGCGAGAACCTGTTCCGTAACAGACTTTCTTACTGTTGCCTCAACGGCAGTTCTGATAACATCCTTCTGGCTGTTTACAGTTGCCGTTACTGTTTCAAGTGCTGTATCATAAGCGAGCTTCTGAGCATTTTCATCGCTGAGTGATGAAATAAGTCCTTCAAGAACGCTGTCATAGTTTTTAATTGTAAGCTTGTCGGCTGTAAGACCTGCGGTGGCAATCTGAGTGTCGGCAGTTGAAAGAAGTGTGTTAAACACCTGTTCTGCACCGCCGTTTAAAGTTGCGCTGTTGGATGAAAGCTTGCCGAGACCGCCCGCAAGTGTTGCAACATAACTGCTGAGACTTGCCGCACCGTTGTCAACCTGTGACGCACCGCCTGCAAGTGTTGCAAGACCGCTGTCAAGCTGTGATGCACCGCTGTCAAGCTGTGACGCACCGTTTTTGAGCTTTGCCGCACCGTCATCAAGCGTTTTTGCACCGCTTGAAAGACCGTCTGCACCGCTGTCAAGTTTTTTTGCACCGCTGTTTACCTGTTCTGCACCGTCATAAAGCTTGTCAATACCTTCAATGAGTGTGCCTGACTTGTCAAGAAGTGTGCCGATACCGTCATAAAGCTGTGAAGAACCGTCAACAAGCTGTTCTGCGGCGTCTTCGAGTTCATCAAGAGAATCCTTAAGCTCGTCAACCTTATCGTCAACCTTTGAAAAATCAACATCGTTGAAAATATCGTTCATTGCAACTGTCATTGTTGTTGAAAGCTCAAAATCGGTTGTATCTGCTGTGATTTCAACATAATCAGGGATTTCCATTTCATCCTTGTCAATGTCAAGGCTGTCCTGCATACCCGGAAGAGCAAAACCGGCAACAATTGTTCTTGTACCGTCATTGATAGCCTTGCCGTTTGAAACCTCAACATTTTTGAAGTTGTCATCGTCAAGAATCATGCCTGAAAGCATAAGGAACGGAACATTAACTTCTTCTGTCTTGCCGTTAATCTTAACCTTTTCCTTCTGTGTGTTTTCATAGTCAATGCGGATTGTAACCTTACCGCTCTTGCCGGCAATTTCATCTGCAGAAACAGTTTTGCCGTTAAGCTTGTAGCTTAATTTGAGCTTTACGGGAAGTTCGGTTGTGCCTGTTCCCTGATAGTAGATGTCATCGCCATTTGCAGCCCACTCATAAGCATTGTCTTCGTTTACCGTGTATGTTTCGTCACCCTTAACATTTTTAACATCCTTGAGGTTTGAAACATCCTTTACCTTGCCTTTTGTATCTACACCCTTGAGCCAGTCGCTTACAATGATTTTCTTAGCCGCACCGTTTGCGTCGGCAATAACATAAACAGTTTCATTTTTGCTGAGCTTTTTGAGAGCCTCTTTAGTTGTGCTTGCCTTCTTAACAGCCTCAACCGTACTTTCTGTCTGAACACCGAGAGCCTGTGCAGTATTGTCTGCACCGGCGGAATAAGCGGCAACGCCTACTCCGCTGCAGAGAATCGTGAGTGCAAGCGCACCTGAAATAGCACCCTTGATATAGTTTTTGCTTAAAAATTTATGATTATTATTTTTGTTAGTCTTTTTCATTATACAGCAGCCTCCGAAATTGATGTTTTTTTCGGCTTAAAACCGAGAGTTGTCTTTGCAATTACCTTGTCGAACAGCATAAACATTGCCGGCAAAATAAGCGTTACGCAGAACATACTGATGACAGCACCTCTTGCAAGGAGCTTACAGATTGATGAAATAAGGTCAACATCCGAGTAGAATGCGACGCCGATTGTAGCGGCAAAGAGTCCCATTGCACTAACGATAATTGACGGAATTGAAGTTTCAAGAGCCGTAATAACCGAGGTGCGTTTATCGTTTCCGAGATACCTTTCCTTCTTATATCGTGTCGTCATCAAAATTGCGTAGTCAACCGTTGCACCAAGCTGAATTGTACTTATACAGATAGGTGTGATGAACGGGAGCGACTCGCCCATAAGATGCGGAATACCAAGGTTGATAAAGATAGCAAGCTCAATAACCGCAACAAGAATAATCGGAAGTGTGATACTCTTTTCAACAATCGCAATGATAATAAAGATTGCAACAATAGAAATTGCATTTACAACCTGAAAGTCAACTGTCGTGATATTTACAAGGTCGTTTGTACAAGCGGCTTCACCGATGAGAAGTCCGTCCTTATCATACTTTGTAATGATTTTATTCAACTCGTCAATCTGCTTTGCCATAGGATCTGTGGCTGTTTTGTACTCAGAGTTGATAAGCATAAGCTCCCATTTATCATTTTTGAGAACGCTTGTGATTGAATCGGGAAGAACCTCTTCCGGAACAAGCGAACCTACAACGCTTTCAAGACCGAGAACATATTTTACGCCGTCAACCTTTTCAAGCTCGTTTGTCATATTTCTTGCGTCCTTTGCAGAAAGCGAAGAATCAACAAGAACCATATGTGTTGTACCGACGCCGAATTCATCTTTAAGCTTTGTGTTGGCAATTACATTTGCCATATCCTCAGGAAGACTTTCCGACAAATCGTAGTAAATCTCATTGTTTGTCTGGCTGTATGCCGAATAGAACGGATAAATAAGAGCCGCAAACATTACGAGAAATACGGGGAAAATTTTAACAAGTCCTGTTGCAAGCTTCTTTGTTGACGGAATAAGCGACTTGTGCATTGTCTTTTCAAGAGGCTTGTCAAGAACAAGAATGAGTGACGGAAGAACCGTTACGCAGGAGATAACACCGAGGATAACACCCTTTGCCATTACAATACCGAGGTCAAGACCGAGCGTGAATGTCATAAAGCAAAGTGCGATAAAGCCTGCAACCGTTGTGATTGAACTTCCGATTACGGAACGGACGGTTTCGTGAATTGCAACAGCCATTGCCTGCTTGTGGTTTTCACAAATGCCCTTTTGTTCTTCGTAGCTGTGCCACAGGAAGATTGAGTAGTCCATTGTTACCGCAAGCTGAAGAACTGCCGCCAACGCTTTGGTAATGAATGAAACCTCACCCATAAAGTAGTTACTGCCCATATTTACGAGGATAGCAACCGCTATACTTGCAAGGAACACAAACGGGATAATCCAGTTATCCATAAAGATCATCATTGCAATTACCGCAAGGACAACAGCGATTGCAACATAAGTCATTTCCTGTTCCTCAAACATATCCTTCATATCCGTAATCATTGCCGACATACCCGAAACAAAGCATTGTTTACCGGCAACCGAACGGATTTCTTCGATAGCGTTCATTGTTTCATCGGCTGATGTTGAGGTGTCGAAGAATACCGCCATCATTGTTGCATTTCCCGAATTGAATGCATCATAAATTTTGTCGGGCAACATTTCCTTTGGAATTGAGATGTCAGCAAAATCGTCATACCAAAGAACCGTATCAACATGGTCGATTTCTTTGATTTTTTCCTCTGTTGCCGCAACATCCTTATCATCCATATTCTCAAAGATGAGGAATGAAAAAGCACCCTTTCCAAAGTCATCAAGCAGATAATCCTGACCCTTGATTGTGTCGAGGTTATCGGGAAGATAACTAAGAATGTCGTAATTAACCCTTGTAAATGCCATTCCCAAGGCTGACGGAATCATCAGCGCAACGGCAAGTATAAGGATTACGAAACGGCTTTTAACAACCGCTTTCCCTAACTTCATATTTCATACTCCTTCATATATGATTTGCAGACTGCACTCTGCATTCAAAGGAACGATCCGAGAGGTGAACCGTATTTCCTTTGTCCGTAATATATTCTATTACGGCTTTGTTAAAATTTAAACAGACACAAAAAATGCCGTGTCAGGAATTTAGACACGGCAATAAATTTGTACGGAAATCAGACATTTTGTTAAATTCGTCTGCATTTCAGACACGCAAGCAAGCGCAAATATTCAGTTTTAACCAATAAAACAGCAATCAGGCATTGATTTTGGCACATCTGTCCAATGCAGACTCCATTGAACCCTCAAACAGCTCACAAATGCGTTTCATCTTAATTTTGAGGTCATATTTCATACCTCCGCCGAGCCAGTCGATAATAAAACCGACAAGCTGACACTTGTAGTACATAATCATTGCATCAATGTCATCTTCGGCAATATTTTTTGTAATTTCAAGCTTGTCAAAATAGCTTTTTATAGCGTGAGTACAAATTCTGTTGAGATACACATCAAATGTAGTTCTGTTCGCAGAATTGTAAATGTGCTGAATCACCGACTTGTTTGAAAAAGCATAGTCAATTACAGAAATCAGACTTTCATAAACAGAAGTATTGTTGTCGGTTTCGGTCGCAACAAATCTGTCAGCCTCTTCAACGAGAATTTCCTCAAGAAGCGACGGAATGTCGTCAAAATGGTAGTAGAAGGAATTACGGTTAATTCCGCATTCTTCAACAATTTCCTTGACTGTAATTTTATTCAACGGCTTTTTATTCAAAAGCGAAATAAAGGTCGCCTTGATAGCCGCCTTGGTAAATGTCGGCATAGTGTCCCCCCTGAAAATTGCAAAACATCCGTGTGTAGACGGATATTTCCGTTCCGAATTTTTTCATACACAGTATATGCAGCCGATTGCTACACTAATCAAAGTAAATTGTATCACAATTATTTAAAAATAGCAATAACAAGCATATTAACAAAATCAGGGGTTTGTTTTGTATTTCCTATGTAAAAAAGCCCCGAAATTGATGTTACCCCCCCAAAAAAGTCAGACCAAAAATCTAATGGTTTTTGAGGTTGGTTCAAAATCGTGGCTTTATATTTATAAAATTATAAATTCAATATCTTTCGGAAAATCATTTTGCACACTGCAAAGGCTGATTTCATAGTCCGAAAATTTATATTGTTTCATATAATATTCGGTTTGATTTTCAGAGAATTTTCCGCTGCTGACATCAACACTTTTTGCGCCACGGTGAAATCCGTCACCCATACATTTTAAGAGTGCTTCTTTTTTAGTCCACAATTCAAAAAATGTGCCGAGCCTGTCAAAAGCGTTGCCGAGCAATTTCATCTCGTTGTCGCAGAAAACAATTTTGCCGAGCCTTATGCCCTTGAGAAATCGAATTTCTTCAATATCACAACCGACTTCGGACCCCGACAACGCAAAAAGCACATAGCTTCCGCTGTGCGAAATATTGAAACAAAGTCCGTTGTCACATTCGGGCTTGCCGAATTCATTCACGGTGATTTTTGCACCGCCAAGAAATTTGTTCATAAACAATCCGCCTGCAATGCAACGCAGTTTATCGTCAGCTCTGCGGCATCTTTGAACACGCTCCGCCCTTTCGGGAGAAAGCTCACCGACTCTGTCAAAAGAAATTTTGCGGATATCGGTTATAAAAAGCCGTGTTTTCATATCAATAGCCACGAAGTGCGTCAAGCGAATCATCGGACATAATCCAATCGTTCACATCAATTTCAGTAAAATCGGTTTTGTTGTTTCTGACAATAACCTTGTCAATACCTGCGTTGATAACCATACGCTTGCACATTGCACACGAAGATGTGTTCTGAACATACTCGCCGTTTGACATCTCCTTGCCGACAAGATAAAGCGTTGCGCCAATCATCTGTTCTCTTGAAGCGTGGATAATAGCGTTCGCCTCGGCGTGAACGCTTCTGCAAAGTTCGTAACGCTCGCCACGGGGAATGTTGCGTTCCTGACGGATACAAAATCCCAAATCACAGCAATTTTTTCTGCCTCTCGGAGCGCCTGTATAGCCTGTTGAAACAATCTGGTCGTTGTTCACGATAATCGCACCAAAATTTCTGCGCAGGCAAGTTCCCCTTTCAAGCACAGTTTCGGCAATGTCAAGATAATAATTAATTTTGTCAATTCTGTCCATATAAAAACACCGTCCGTTATCATAATTTCAAATTCGGTCAAGTATATTTTAGAGTAGCCGAAAGCAGTATCAGCCTTTGAGCTTTTCAACACAATCTCTGCATACATATTTTCCGCCGAATGCAATCAGATTATCAAGAGTATTGCAAAAAACGCACTTGCTCTCTGCCTTTTTAATCGTAACGCACTCATCGTCAGCCTCAATGTGAAGAATGTCACCCGGCTTAATGTTGAGGTGGTTGCGGATATCCTTTGATATTACAATTCTGCCTGCTTTATCAATTTCCCTAAAGTTTGTATAAATCATTTTAATTCACCATAATCCCTATTTTTTAATTCACCATAATCCCTATTTTTACCTATACTACCATTTTTCGGGATTTTTGTCAACGATTTTATTAAATAATTTGATTACAAAAATGACAATATTGTACATTTTGTCGTTAATTGCAGCAAAAGGAGTAAAAATGCTGAATTATATCTGGAGCGGACTCATTGCCGTGAGCGTATTGTGTGCGTTGTTTATGGGCAACACCGCCGACATTTCAAACGCACTCATCGAAAGCGGAGCGTCATCAATACAGCTTATCCTCACAATGGCAGGCATAATCTGCCTTTGGTCGGGAATTATGAAAATCGCAGTCGAAAGCGGTTTGACAAACATTTTTGCAAAAATCTTTGCACCGTTGCTCCGTCCGCTTTTTCCGAGACTTGATAAAAAAAGTGACGCCTTTCAAAGCATCACTATGAATATCAGTGCAAATCTGCTCGGACTCGGCAATGCCGCAACACCTTTCGGACTAAAGGCAATGGAACAGCTGCACACGCTCAATGACCGCCGTGACATTGCGAGCAACGAAATGGTTGTTTTTGTAGTTATGAACACAGCGTCACTCCAGCTGTTACCCACAACGCTTGCCGCACTCCGCCAATCCTACGGAAGCTCTGCGCCTTTTGAAATTATCGTTCCCGTCTGGATAAGCTCTGCGTGTGCGTTGACGGTGGCATTGCTGATTGCCTGTACGCTGAATATCAGGCAAGGTAAAATTTGAGAAATGTGGTGAGCAAATGGAATTTGTAATGCCGGCATTTGCGTGTATTGTTGTGGTGTTCGGGCTGATAAAAAAAGTTCCCGTATTCGATGTATTCATCTCGGGAGCAAAAGAGGGGGTAAAACTTCTGTACAACATTGCCCCTACAATTATGGGACTTGTGTTTGCCGTTGACCTTTTGCAGTCAAGCGGAGCAATTGACGCAATATGCGCACTGATTCAGCCGACAGCGGAATTTTTAGGATTTCCGAAAGAAATCGTTCCGCTCGTACTCCTCCGCCCCGTTTCGGGAAGCGGTTCAACCGCACTCCTCACAGCCCTTTACAAAACCTGCGGTCCCGACAGCTTTGCGGGCAGAACAGCCTCCGTACTCGCAGGTTCAAGCGAAACAACCTTCTACGCAATCGCAATGTACTTTGGCTGTATCCGTGTCAAAAAAATTCGCCACACCCTCTTTGCCGCCATAACCGCCGACCTAACCGCCGCAATTATGAGTGTTATAACGGTCAGGCTGTGGTTTAATATGTGATTGTAAAGTGTTCCCATTTCGGCACACTTTTCCTTGTCTTTGGGTTTTTGCTCCTATTTCGGCACGATTTTATTTTAACATTTTTCAATTTGTCATTTTCCTTGCCAAACAGAGTTATTATTCCAAAAATCCGATACCATATCGCAAAAAGCACTCCGTGACTTATCTTTACGATAAGTTTACACGGAGTGCCTTTCCTTTTCTACAGTCATTAATAAAAATTTATCTGTACGCTTTTACGATGCCTTAAAATTATATATAAATCATTAGAAATAGTGTCTCAACTCTATAATAAAAATACAATTTATGCATTTTAGTTATATTAACAGGTTTAATTTTTTTGCAATTGGCAATTATTTTTAAATTAAATATATTTTTTCTTAACATGTTAATATAACATTCACTTATAAAACACATTGTAACATACAACAAAATATTTGTAGTAAGAATGATCAAATGTTATCAATGATGGTTTGTAAATATCAGGTTGAACGTCGGCTTAATTTCTCCTATAACGGTATATTAAACTATATTTTTGCTTTATTATAGTGCTTTTTATTGACTTTAGACATATTTTAATTTATAATATTACGCACAGGGGGGGCGTAATAATGTATAATATAAATGATATTTTTAAAAATAAATTAACAAAAATCTTAAATGAATACCAAAACAAAAATAATATTTTGCTCGTTTTTAAGGGCTTTTCTTCTGAACAAATAAATATTTTAAAAAAATTGAAATATAATCTTATCTACGATGATATCTTCAATTCAAACAACCTTGACTTGTCATCAATTAGTGATTGTTGGTTTAGATTAATATCAGATATAATAAATTCAACAATAAGTGTAATTTTGTACGAACAATTATTATTAATAAAAGATGATTTGTCGAAACTTAAAAATAAGAATATTGTAGTTTACGAAAATAATATACTTTCTCCTTGGGCAATATCTAATTTAACACAATCAGAAAACAATTTCCTATATAAGTATGTTCAAAACGAAAATGAGAAAAATAGCCAAGTACTAGATTATTACAGTGATATTAATTTTATTGATGCTAATAATGCCTTGCTATTACCAAAAACAATAGAATTTGAAAATGTTTTATTTATAAAATTCTGGAATGATATTCCTCAAATTAATATAAATTCTTATTCTGATATATCAGATAATAATAACGAATTTATGAGATTTGGATCGGAAGACGATTTGAAATATAGATACTATTTTTGTACGAATCATAAAGTTGGAACATACAAAATATATTGTAATGATTTGCAAAATTTCACACTAAATTCAATTATATCACTTTTATATGAGTGTGGTATTTCATTTTCTTTAATCACTAAAAAATCTACACCACAAATTGAAAAAAAAGATATTTCAAAATATAGAGATATTTTAAAACAATTTTGGGGAATTTCTGCTGAATTTAGGAATCTACAGTTTTATGAATCTCCCGATTTTTCTCGTAAGCTAATTGACATATCACAAGGTGATATTATATCCGAAATTGTGGATCAATGTGAAAGTGCCATAAACAGTACTGAGTATAGTAATATATTTATAACCGCACCAACCGGAGCAGGAAAATCAATTCTATTTCAAATACCAGCATATTATCTGGCTAGAAATTACGATGCAGTAACAATTGTCGTATCACCTCTTATAGCTTTGATGAACGATCAAGTAAACAAACTTGAAAATGATCTTAACTTAGACTACGCTGCTTGCATTAATTCGTCGATGTCATTTGATGAACGAATATCTACAATTGAAAAAATAAAAAGAGGTGAAAAATCTCTAATATATTTAGCTCCAGAATTATTGCTAACAATGCAATTAGAATCATTCTTAAACGGACGAAAACTAGGACTATTAGTAATTGATGAAGCACACACAGTTACTAGTTGGGGAAGAGATTTTCGTTCTGATTACTGGTTTTTAAGTAGTTTCATCAGCAAAAGCAAATATAATGGATTTAATTATCCAATACTTTGTCTAACTGCAACGGCTGTTTATTCAGGTGATAATGATGTTGTAAATGAAACCATTAATGAATTAGGATTGGGAAAAACTATTATTCATATTGGAAATGTCAAAAGAACTAACATAACATTTGATATCACATTAAAAGATCCGATAGACTATAACAAAAATATGGAAGAAGTAAAATCAGAATTATTACTTAATAGAATGCGTTTATATATAAACAACAATGAAAAAGTTTTGTCATACTGTCCTTATAGAAGTCAAGTAGATAACATTTACTCAAACATAACTGCAAGCGAAAGAATTTATATCAGAAAATACCACGGAAAACAAAACTCAAATGAGCGAAAACTTGTTGAAAAAGAATACAAAACTGGTCTTGTAAAAGGTTTGATATGCACTAAAGCCTTCGGTATGGGCATTGATGTAAGTGATATCAAACATGTTATCCATTATGCACCAACAGGCACACTTTCAGATTATGTACAAGAGATTGGCAGACTCGCACGAAATCAAAACATCAGCGGAATAGCACATGTAGACTATTTCCGAAGTGATATTAAATATGTTCGAATACTTAACGGTATATCAGAAATGAAACAATATCAGTTGCGAGAAATGATAAAAAAAATTTGTCTACTGTATCAGAAAAAGAATAAAAGAAATCTGTTGATATCAGCAGATAATTTCGAGTACTTATTTTCAGCTAACGAGGTAGAAAACAAAACAAAAAATGGGTTGCTTCTTATAGCCAAGGATTTATCAAATAAATATAGTTTTCCAGTCATCGTAGTAAGACCTAAGCCAATGCTATCAAGGAATTATATTAGCATTCCTTATGAAATCGAAACACAAATTAATGACCAATATGGTGCTTTCATTACAAAAATTAATGGATCTAATAAACATCAAATAACAAAGAACATTGGTAGTAAAAATGGAAGAATGGAAACTTACAACAATGGTGACACATATAGGGCAAATATGGATGAAATATGGGAAAAATACTTTTCAGAGTATTCATTCGGTATGTTCAAAAAAATATTTTTTGAACGAGAATATGAATATAAAGGACAAAGGTATCACATATCTCCGAGAATTTGCGTTAAAATTATATTTTCAGATGAATTTGCTTCTGTTATGGATAAAGTCGAACAGGTAATAACTACATTTATCAGTGTATTATCTCTCTATAAAAACTCCAAAACTAAACAATTCACTGCAAATGAAATAGAAAAGGAACTTTTTAATCATACAGATACCAAATTTATTTCGCACGATAAATTTAATTTATTTTTAGATATTTTCACTGAATTTGTAGAACCCACTGCAGAAATAAGTTTTTCAAGAAATGTAACAAGAGTATTAAGAAAAAGGAAAAAGCACGGTGATGATGAAAGTGCATATTTTGTAAGTAGCAATAATTACTATAGAATGGATAATTGGTTTAAACAAAAGTTATCTCTTTGTGCACCCGATGAAAATAATGTATTTGAAAGATATTATCCCGTTTCGCAAAATCATTCTGTTGAAATAATGCCACTTTTAAAATTATTAGAAGTATTAGACTTAGCAAGATACGAAATTACAGGCGGAGAAAAATCAGAGGTATTTATTAGAATAAACGATCCAAATAAGCTTAATGCTATTTCAAGTGACAATAAATACACAAATAATATTTTGCAAAACATCAGGTTTTCTCACAAATCCAATCAAGAGTTGCTTAGTGCCTTTTTTACTACTGAAATGACCGATGAAGAACGTTGGAATCTAATTGAAGAATATTTTTTAGGAAATCAAGAGTATGTTAATAAGAAACTATCTCTATAAATATAGTTTTATATTATAATCACCAATATTACATACAAATTAATATTAACTAAAACATAACAAAGGTCGGGAAAATATCTTCCCGACCATAATTTTTTCTTTTTATCTTTTATAAATAACGAATTAAAAAACTCTGAAATTATAAAGTTTCTCTGAAAGATATTCGTCAATTTTCTCTGTTATTTCGGAAAGCGACAGAGAAATTTCAGGCGAACAGAGAATGTCAAAAAGAATAAAATGCAGAGTAATATCACCGTCAGTAAAGCTTTTTGCTTTCCACGCTTTATAAAGAGGGTTGTGGTGAGTTACACGGCTGTCGATTGAAAGGAACATATTTTTCCGTCGGCAGTCTGACGAAAGCGCATAAAATCGCCGAGCCAGCTTTCCATTCTTCTGCGTTCATCATCATAAGAACGGGCGCTTTTTTTGTTGTACTCCTCCCGACTTTTGAATCCGTAAACATAAAATTCACGCATATACTCACGAATACGGCTAAAATTCTTAATCAGCTCGCTGTAAGCCACATCTCCACCCTCTTTCTGCTGTATCAAAATCAATTCACATCACTCATAAAATTCTGTTCGTTTCAGATGAATGTAAGATCATTTCATTTTCATTTCCGACACAACACCCCACCGCAATTGCAAAAACCTTTACAATTTCAGACTCATTGCGGTCTCATATTTTCAAATTTTTTTATTAATTCAATACCAATTCCAAATCACTTTTTCTGCATAGAGTGCTACACTGCATAGACTGAATTTTCGATATTTTCTATATTGCTTTTCAGCATCGTAATAATTAACACTCAATTCAATTTTTAATTCGCTGTTATTTGCAAAGCAATCTATAAATTCAGCTGTATAAGCATTATTGATTGCATTAATAAACTCAGCCTGTGACAAGGAAATACCCTCAAATTTTCCGTTTTTATCAGTTGCCGAAACAAAATTAAAATCGTTAAAAGACTCCTCTTTCATTGCCACAATCATATCACAATGCTTATAACATTCGTACTGTTTATAACAATCGCCGACATAATCCTGCGGAAATATTTTAATATCAAATGTAAAAATCATTTGATTATTTTCGCATTTAACAGAATTCAATTTTTGATCATGCAACACTCCGTACGGCATACTGATATGCGATATAATAATTTCGTTATTCATTTTCATTCTCCCAAAGTTACATTTTTATTTTGTTTTTTCAAAAGCAACAGGCTTATCAGAATTACTGTGTCTTCGACAGTTTTATTATACCTGATACAAATTTCGCCATCACAGTAAACATATGCAGGGCATATCTCAAACACGGTAGTAACGAAACAGAGACCATGCTTCTCATACAAAAGTATCTGACACCTGTCAGGTACAATCGAAAATATCCTATCCACCTCCGTCCAAAGAGAAATAGGGATTTCATGTATCGGGTTGCATAAATCTCGTTACCATTATACTGTTTTCATCATAAAAAGCCTTATCTAGAAACCGTAATAGTTCTATTCAAATTTTCTTCCTGATTCACTTCACTCTGCATGTACGGTCACATCACTTTCCTTTTTTTTAGACATAAACCAATAAAATATAACACAAAATGCTAAAGCAAACACAACACCAAAAACATTTTGAATCACTCTAAGACTAACCGCTCCTTGTAGTCCATAAGTCTCTGCAGCAATGGCTAAAGCACCAAATGTGTTAAATACTGCCTGCCAGCCATATTGTGCTGAAAATCCTACACCGATTCCACCAAGAATTCCTATATATGCATAGATTGACGAAGGAAGCAGAAAATATAATACTGTAAAACATATAACACCTGCAATATTTCCGACAATCCTTTTACGGACTCTGTAGTGCATATCTTCCATAAACGGCAAAATCGCGGACATGGCCGCAATACCAGCCCACATTGCACGTGGCATATTACAAAGTTCTGCAATGCAAAGGACAATCGGTACGCATAAAATCTGACATATCTGCCATTTTGTTCTGGAAGAAGTGATATCAAATTCTTGTATCAGATCTTTCAGATTTCTTTTATAAGTTCTGTTTTTATGATTTCGATAAAATACGAAGCAGGTAAGTGCTGCACCTAAAGCCATTCCGACTAATCGCATCTGATAGCTTTTTCCCGTAACATCATAACCA
>OLSP01001755.1_pt1 | contig 19003 bp, 9 predicted proteins | sample 1672941 | NCBI WGS metagenome assembly OLSP01 (sample SAMEA3136739, study PRJEB25190) | human gut metagenome | reverse complement strand
CAATTCACCACAGATTACACAGATTAACACAGATTATTCTTCTTGATCTGTGTTAATCTGTGTAATCTGTGGTGAAAACATTAGAGGTATGCCTCAAATATCTCATCAAAAAGCTTACTGTCACTCAGTCGTCCATTCACCAGACACACCGTTTCGACTGTTGCTTTTATGACTACTTTATCATCACTCTTCCGAAAAATATCCTGATAGAAAACATACTTGATGCCTTCTTTCTTCATATAGAGTTTGGAAATAAACTCATCACCGCTCTTCAGAGGAGTTTTAAACGCCATGTTGATACGTGCCACTACGGGATCGACTCCCTGTTCGTGCAATCCCGCAAAACTGACACCGGTAGATAGCAGAAACTCATGACGGGTATGCTCCAAATAGTGCTGGTAATTTGCATTATTCACGATGCCTTGCAGATCACACTCGTAATCGCGCACCTTCATCTCTAACTCATAGATATACTTTTCCATATTCAATATAACTGTATCAAAAGTGTATCATCCACGTGTTTTCTCAATATCCAGTCCCTTGAACTTCTTCAGTTCTTCTGTAGAAACCAGCTTATAGAGTTTGTCACTGGGACGTATTTTGTCCGCTTTCATCGAGAAATGCTGTCCTTTCTTCACGGTTTGCACCGGTTTCAAGTCTACACGAGCTTCATCGAGCGTAGTGAATACTGCTCCTGTAGTGGGACCTGTAATCAGCAACTTGTCTCCCACATTCAGTTCGGCAGCTTCTACCAGGAACTCGGCAACACCGATATTAGAAAAGTATCTGATACCCTTACCTACATATATTTTCCGTTCCGTAGCGGCCGATCCGTAATTCTTCGTCCACTCGCCGAGGCGTTGTCCGAGATAATACCCATCCCAGAAGCCACGGTTGAATACAGTCTTCAGACGTTCATCCCACGCGGCTATCTTTTCATCGGTAAAGGTGCCGTCCAGGTAAGAACGGATGGCTTCTTTGTAACATTCCGCCACCGTGCGTACATACTCCGGGCCACGGGCACGTCCTTCTATCTTGAACACACGTACACCTGCATCCAGCATTTTATTCATAAAATGGATGGTTTTCAGGTCTTTGGGAGACATGATATATTGGTTGTCCACATCCAGTTCCACATCCGTCTCCTTATCACGCACCGTGTAAGAGCGACGGCACACCTGCATGCAGGCACCCCGGTTGGCAGAGTGGTTCATCTCGTGCAGAGAAAGATAGCATTTTCCCGACACTGCCATGCAGAGAGCACCGTGACAGAACATTTCGATACGAATAGGCTTTCCGCCGGGACCACAGATATTCTCCTCGCAGATATGACGATAAATCTCCGCTACCTGTTCCAGATTCAACTCGCGTGCCAGTACCACAACATCGGCAAATTGTGCGTAGAAGCGCAGGGCCTCCACATTCGAGATATTCAGTTGCGTACTGAGATGCACCTCCTGACCGATCTGCCGCGCATAGCTCATCACAGCTACGTCCGCCGCAATCACCGCAGAGATACCCGCCGACTTGGCCGCATCTACGATGGTGCGCATCAATGCCAGATCCTGATCGTAAATAATAGTGTTAACGGTAAGATAACTCTTCATATCGTGCTCATCGCACGTCTGCGCTATTTCCCGAAGGTCTTCAATAGTGAATGTATTAGCCGAACGGGCCCGCATATTCAGGTTTTCAATACCGAAATAGATGGAATCGGCACCTGCCTGGATGGCCGCCGCAAGTGATTCGCGCGAGCCGACAGGGGCCATGATTTCAAAGTCCTTTAAATCCATAAAATCATATATTTAATAAGCTACGAGTTACAAGCTACAAGCTACGAGTACCTTTCGGAGTATAGCGTAGCCCCTTGTAGCTTGTAGCTCGTAACTTGTAACTATTTTCCCTGTGCCTGCAATTCCTGTTGAAGTTCAGTGGCAATCTCCATTCCCAACTTTTGTCCTATTTGCATGCCCTCAGCCATCATGGCAGGAGTAGAAGCGCCCAGTTTCTTTCCTACAGGCGATTCATAGAAAGCAACAATTTTTTTCAAATCATCCAGTGTCAGATATTTCTGATAAACAGGAGCGTAAAGTTCCGCCAGCTTACTGCCAAACTTTCCTTCCCACTTCTTCTGAAAGCCATCCCAAAAAGAAACCGATGCCGATGATTGTTGTTTCAACATAGAAATCATCTGTGGCACCATAGCCTTTGCCGACGCCATAGAACCGGATAGTTCCAGCATTTTTTCTAATGTAGCCTTGTACTCATCACTCGGTGCTTGTGCCGAAGCCGAAGGTGCGGCAGCAAACAACATTGCTACACACATCACAACTAAAACCAAACCTTTTTTCATAATTCCATATTAGTTAAATAAATGAATGATACAAAGGTAGGCTTTTTTCCGTATTTTTGCAGCGAAATAATCATTTAGTTCAATCGATTCATGAAGATAGGCCACATAGACTTGGGCGAACGCCCCATATTTTTAGCTCCGATGGAAGACGTCACCGACCCTGCATTCCGGTTGATGTGCAAGAAGTTCGGTGCCGACATGGTGTACACGGAATTCGTATCTGCCGATGCCCTGATACGCTCCGTCAGCAAGACCGAACAGAAGCTGAATATCAGTGATGAGGAACGGCCGGTAGCCATACAGATATACGGCAAAGATACCGAAACCATGGTGGAAGCCGCCCGCATCGTAGAGGAGGCGCGTCCGGATATTCTCGATATTAACTTCGGCTGCCCCGTGAAGCGCGTAGCGGGCAAGGGAGCCGGTGCAGGTATGTTGCAGAATATTCCCAAAATGCTGGAGATTACCCGTGCCGTGGTAGATGCCGTAAAGATACCGGTTACCGTAAAAACCCGCCTGGGCTGGGATGCGAACAACAAGATTATCGTGGAACTGGCAGAGCAATTACAGGATTGTGGCATTGCCGCACTCACCATACACGGCCGTACCCGTGCACAAATGTATACCGGTGAGGCTGACTGGACACTTATCGGTGAAGTAAAGAAAAATCCGCGTATGCATATTCCCATCATTGGCAACGGCGATATCACCAGTCCCCAAAGGGCAAAGGAGTGTTTCGATCTTTATGGAGTGGATGCCATCATGATAGGTCGTGCCAGCTTTGGCCGCCCGTGGATATTCAAGGAGGTGAGGCATTATCTGGAAGCAGGCGAGGAGTTGCCACCGCTGAGTGCCGAATGGAAACTGAGTGTGTTACGCCAGGAGGTAGTGGACAGCGTCAATCTGCTGGATGAAAGAAGGGGTATTCTGCATGTACGTCGCCATTTGGCAGCAAGCCCACTATTTAAAGGAATACCAAACTTCCGGGAGACGCGTATTGCCATGCTGAGGGCGGAGACCAAAGAGGAACTGTTCCGTATATTCGACGATATCACCCCCATACTTCATTCACCCGTATAACTCCTAAACACTTTCTAAATCTATCCGGGCCGTATCTGAGCCATATCTGCTCCGTACCAACTCCGTAGTTTCTCCGTATAAAGGTACCTTTGACCGAAGAAGGTACGGAGCAGGTACGGAGCGGATACGATTCGGGTATGGATCGGATGCAATTAGAGAATACAATTACAAGCATCCTTTGACAGGCATAAAAAATAACTTACTGAAATGCCGCTTTATAGAAAAAAGTTTCTACTTTTGCAAAGAATTGAAACAACATGAAAAGCAACAACATGAAAAGGAGCGCATTTATCATCGTTACATTCTTATTTATTGCCCTTGCCGTAAAAGGACAATCCATTGAAGAAATACAAACCAGCAAAGACTACATCTGGGGTACGGGAAACGCGGCTACCTTGAAGAAAGCCGATAATGAAGCACTTGCAGCACTCATCAGCCAGATCTCCACAAACGTATCTTCCAAATTCGAGCAACTGACCGAAGGCGGAATGAAGGATGATCAAGCAACTGTGGACGAGACATTCAAGTCCGTCATCAACACCTACTCGCGTGCCACACTGAACAATACCCGCCGTATCGTGATACAAAACGAACCGGAAGCCGTCGTCATGCGCTATATCAAAGTAGCCGAAATACAACGCATCTTCGACGGACGGAAGACAAAGATACTGGACTTTGCCCAAGAAGCCGTCCGTGCCGAAAAGAAAGCCCAGGTGGCCGATGCCCTGCGTTATTACTACTGGGCGCTCGTCCTACTCCAGAGCTACCCCGACGGCAACTTCCTCACCATGAAGGATGAGGACGGCAAAGACCTCTTGCTCACCACTTGGATTCCCAAACAGATGAACGAGATCTTCTCCAATCTGAAAATAAGTATGGAAAGCACCCATCTGGACGGTGATCTGAAGACGATCAATCTCAAGGTACTTTACAAAGGACAGCCCGCCCGCAACTACGATTACACGTATTTCGACGGTCGCGACTGGTCCAATATATTCTCAGCCAAAGACGGTACAGGCATCGTGGAACTTCCTGTGCTTGCCAATGCCCGCAATCTGCAACTACGCACCGAGTATATGTTTGAAGGTGAAGCCAATATCGACAACGAACTGTCAGAAGTAATGGGAACCGTCAACCCCATAGCCATGCGCAACTGCGCCTTGAAACTGGAAGGGGAGGAGCCGAAACCTGGTGAAGAAAAGACCGAAGAAGCCTTAATGGCAGAATCAGACAGTGCCACCACCACAAACAGCGGTATGCATTATTTGTCCACCATGGAATCCGCTGCCTACGACGATACCATGAAGAAAGTAGAAAAAGCTATTCGTACGCGCAATTTCACCGATATACAATCCTTATGTACCGAAAGCGGATACGAAATGTTCAACCGCCTCATCAAATACGGACAAGGCAAGATCATCAATGAACCGGAATTCAGATTCTTAGAGTGCAATGGGGAAGTAACTTGCCGCAGTCTTCCCATGAGTTTCAAGTTCAGCAACCAACGCACGTTTGTAGAAGATGTAGTGTTCACCCTGAACAAAGAAGGTAAGATAGATTGCCTCTCCTTCGGCCTCAACAAACCTGCCGTAGACGATATCATGAACCAGACATCCTGGAATGATACCGTACGCAACGTACTTATCAACTTCCTTGAAAGTTATAAGACGGCTTATGCTTTGAAGCGCTACGATTATATCAACAGTATTTTCTCTGATGATGCCCTGATTATCACCGGTTCAGTACTGAAACACACTGCCAGCAACGAAGGACAGGCCATGAGCAAGCAAGCTGTAAAATACACCCGTCAGACAAAGTCGGAATACATGAAGAAATTACAGCACATCTTCCGTAGCTCGGAATTCATCAACCTCCGCTTTGCCGACAACCAAGTTCGCAAGTCGGGTGTAGGAGGTGAAATTTACGGTATCCAGATCAAGCAGGATTATTTCTCGTCCAGCTACGGTGATACAGGGTATTTGTTCTTGATGGTAGACCTGAACAACCCTAAAGAACCGGTGATCCACGTCCGCACATGGCAACCGGAAAAAGACCCGAACTTCGGACTGATAGATTTGAGCCACTTCTGATTCTTCAATATCCCTTTGATATACAACACTTGTGTTGCGCATGCAGGACGCTTGTGTCTTGCACGCACAACACATGCATTTCTTCCACTCAACACTTGTGTTTCTCGTACATAAGATCGATAGTGTACATATCCTTTCTACAGATCTCCTCATCAAAAAGCAATAAAATAGTAAGACATTGAAAAACTTGTCACGGTTTTCCGTTACAAAAAAAATATTTTACTAACATCTTTTAATTATTCGGACTTAAAAAGAATAATCAGACAGAAATTATATATATATTTGTGTCGAAGAATATCAAACAACATTTTACACACTTAATTTATGGGTCAACATTACACATTATCTATGTACACATGCACGGTCATGAGTATATGTTGTTAGTACTATCTACTATTTACCTTTTTAGCGAAACAACAAATAACTCATAATAACATTCACAGTCATGGTACACAAACAATTCAAGTATCTAATGCTGCTGCTACTCATTCTGCCCAATATCATGGATACAGAATTACATGCACAACAAAGCAAAATTAGTGTGGCTTCTTTCCAACGTATGGAAAGCGACCTAACAGCTCGCGTCACCGCTCCCAAACGTGACCAAAATGGAGAGATATGCGCTCTTATACGCATTGTAACTAACGTAAAGGACTTCATGTTCGAGCCCGATGCCCTGGGTATTACCGCACGTGAAAACAAAACCGGAGAGATATGGCTTTATGTCCCTCGCGGCGCACGGCGTATTTCTATCCTGCACGATCAGTTGGGCATTATGAGGAACTACTTCTACCCGGAAATTATTGAAAAAGCCACTGTTTATGAAATGGTACTCAATACCGGAGACAGGGAAGACAAACCTGTGGTAGAAAATAACATGCAATTCCTTGTATTCCGTCCGGAACCCGCAACAGCCAACATCTACATCGACGATGAACTAGTGCCCGTAGAAAATGGACTTTTTAACGCAACCATGCCCAAGGGCGAACATACCTACCGGGTAGAGGCCCCTATGTATCAACCCGATGCAGGTATTATCCAGTTGGGTAATGAACCGGTGAGCAAGAGTGTAGCATTGAAACCTAAATTTGGTTACATGGAGATATTCTCCCTGCCAGAACAAGATGCCGACGTATATCTGGACAGTGTACTGGTAGGTAAAACTCCTTATCGTAGCGATCGCATGGCCATCAAGAACTACAGAGTACGCATTGAGAAGCAAAATTATTTTCCTATAGACTCTGTATTGAATGTTACAGCAGGAGAAACCGTACGCCCTACTTTCCACATGGAGTCTACCATCAAGCCCAAGGAGCCGCGTAAGATGATCCTAATGGCACAAGCCGGATTCGGTGGTGGAGGTCAAACTTCCTTCGGAGGTATGCTGGGCTTTACTCGAAAAAATGGCTTTTATGCTGCTTTCCGCAGCGACTTCAACTCTGTAAAAACAGTAGGAGAATGTGACGACAGCCAACGTACTTCTACCGGAGATCCCATCATCTACAAACCGGGTAGAGTAGAGAAGTCAGTGATGACCATAACAGCAGGATATTTGCGCCAACTAAGCAAACCCCTCTACGGATATGTAGGAGCCGGTTATGGTAACCGTACATTAGCTTGGCTTGCCGACACGGACGACAGTGAGAGTTGGTATAAGAATACCGACCATAGCCCGACAGGAGTAGCAGCAGAACTGGGTGCTATTCTCCGTCTAAAGGGTATTGCCCTTTCCGTCGGTTTCAACACCATTAATTTTAAATACCATCAGGTAACTGCTGGTTTGGGCCTCATTTTCTAACGAATCAAACATTCAACCATCATGAAACAAATTATAAAACTCACAGCTTTTCTTGGTTGTCTGCTATTCATCATTGGCAGTTGCGAGAAAGACACAGAACCTACGTGGGTAGCTCCGGAAATGACTCTGGAAGTCGTAGCGCAAAGCACTATCACACGTAAAGAAGCTACCTTACAGGGAAATATCGGTAAAAATGAGTTGGACATAACCGAATGCGGATTTGCCTACTCCAAAACTAAGGCCTTGCTTGAAAAGAAAGTATTTACTGACAGTAACGTAAAAAAAGTACCCGTAGAAAACACATCAGGCACCTGCCGGGTAGAGTTGGAAGGTCTAGAACCGGGTACCAACTACTTCTACTGTATCTACATCACTTGTGGTAATACCACCGTGATCAGTGCAGATATACTACAATTCTCTACCACAGCAAACAACGCCCCTGAACTATCAGAAGTAAGTATGCTTACCGAAGCTGACAATCAAAGTCTGTCAATACAAAGCTCCATAGTATCCATTGGTGCGGAATCTATCACTCTTTGTGGTTTCTGCTATGCCAAAGGAGCCGATAAAGACCCCACACTGGCAGACTTGATGGCCAACATCCCCGAGGATGAAATGCCAGATATAAACCAGGCTGAAAAAAAATTCAGTGCTACAATCGATGGTCTGGAAGCTTCTACAGAGTATAGTGTCCGCGCCTATGCCATGAATGATGCCGGTAGTGTAGGCTACGGTCCCAAAACCGTACTAAGAACAGCCAATGCAGAGAAACCTACCGTACGCACTTATGAAGATGCCGATGTTCGAGGTGACTACGCTGTAGTAAGTGCCGAAATTATCGATGAAGGAACAGCCAAAGTTACCACCCGTGGATTCTGCTGGAGCAGTACCAATGCATCACCTATGCTAGGAGCATGTGAAGGTAACGTTGAAGTAGCCCTTAATGACAGCAAAATATTTGCTTCAGAAATCACCAAGCTGAAAGAGGGAACTACATATTATGTACGCAGTTATGCCATCAATGAAAAAGGCACTGGATACGGAAACAAAGTAACCATTACTACCACCAGTGTAACCGAAGCTACAGTAACCCTTGCAGATGTCTACAACATCACAACCACCACTGCTCAATTAGCAGCATCGATAGGAAGCAACGGTAATGGTACTATCAACGAACGTGGTTTCTGTTGGAGTAGTTCTAGTCAAAAACCGGAAATAGGTGCCACAGGTTGTGAATCCCATGCCATTGAAGGAGAAAACTTTACCTTAGTTTTAAGTAATCTTAAATCGAATCAGACTCCTTACTGGGTAGTAGCTTATGTGAAAAATGAAAAAGGTATCGCATACTCAGAAGTCAAATCTTTCGAGACGCAAGTTCTTGATGTTCCAGAACTGGCAACGCCGACAATACCCGAAGCCAATATCACCATATCAAGCGCATTATTCAATAGTTCTATCGTCAGCAATAACAACTCTGATATAAAGGCCAAAGGCTTCTGTTACAGCAGTACTAACAACAAACCGACTATTGAAGACAATCCGCAGCCTATAGAAGGAAATACATTCTCACTCCAAGTAAACGAACTGAAGTATGGAACAACCTATTATGTAAGAGCTTACGCCACCAACGGTGTAGGGACCGGATATAGCACAAGTGTCAGCTTCACAACTACTAATATCCTGATTCCGACACTAAATCATGTGGCAATAAGTAGCATTACCACGGATGGAGCTACTTTTACTGCTACAATCACCAGCACTAATAACGGAACAATCAAAGAAAAAGGCTTCTGTTGGAGCACCACCAACAGTAATCCTACGTATGAAGATTCCAAGCAATTGATAGATGATAAAAATACCACGTTTGCCTATAAATTATCCGGTCTGACCAATGGTACACGCTACTATGTGCGCGCGTTCGCAAAAAACGAAGCCGGAATCAGCTATACAGGAACTCAGGAGTTTGTAACTACCGCATTAAGTGTACCGAATTTATCCATGCCTAGCGTCAGCGATATCACAACGACTTCAGCTAAAGTTGTCAGCTCTATAGAAAGTAACGGTAATGCAACTGTATCCGAAAAAGGATTCTGCTGGAATACTACCGGTACACCCGATCTGAAGACTTCGAAGAAGGTTGAAGGAGATCAGTTCACGCTCGTTCTTAACGAACTGGAGTTTGGTAAGACCTATTATGTATGGGCCTATGCGAAAAATAGTGTGGGAGTAGGATATAGCCAAGCTAACACATTTACAACCGTAAGCATACAGGAACCATCGCTGGAATATTATGTAAACATAAGCAATGTAGGTATCAGTGAAGCTACCTTTACTTCTACCATCAGCAGTGCCAATAACGGAACAATCTCAAAGAAAGGGTTCTGCTGGAGCACTACCAACAGTAATCCTACCATTACTGACTCCAAACAGTTGATAGAAGACAAAGCCATGACTTTTACTTACAAATTGACCGGATTGACCAATGGCACACGCTATTATGTACGCGCATTTGCAGAAAATGAGGCCGGTATTAGTTATACATCATCTTCTGAATTCACTACGACTGCATTGAATGCGCCCACATTGTCCATGCCTATCGTAAATTCAACGACTATTAACTCTGCATACGTTTTCAGTTCCATTAATGATAATGGTAATTCTACCGTTACGGAGAAAGGGTTCTGTTGGAACACAACCGGCAACGCACCCGACCTGAAAACAGACGCATCACAAAAGGTGACAGGCGATCAATTCAATCTAACCATCACCGGTTTGACGTTCGGAAAAACTTATTATGTATGGGCGTACGCCACGAACGGTGTAGGAACAGGCTTCAGTGAACCGCAAACATTCACTACTACCAATATAACTACACCGGAAATGTATTCTACAGATATCTCTGCTATCACCACTACAAGTGCCACGCTGTCTACAACGATTTATAATACGAATAATGGTAAGATCAGTCAAAAAGGTTTCTGTTGGAGCAGTACAAATTCAGAACCAACGATCGCTGACTCTCATAAAGACATAACAACCGATGGCAACACTTTCTCACACTCTCTGACAGGATTACAACCGGGCGTAACTTATTATGTAAGAGCATACTCTAAAAACGAAGCCGGATTGGCCTACAATAGTATGACTTCTTTTACCACTACGGCGACTTATGAACCAAGTGTAGGTGATTTGTCTGTAAACGAAATCACACTGAACAGCGCCAAAGTCACCGCACGCATCAATAGCAACGGTAACCTCACCATAACCAAAGCCGGTTTCTATTGGAGTAAGACAAACAATACCCCGGGTGCAGCAGATAATGTAAAGGAATGGAAGAACCCAACCAATAATCTGTTGACATTCGAAATGACCGAATTGCAAGAGAATACTACTTATTATATCCGGGCATTTGCCACGAATAGCAAGGGTACAGTAGTTACCAGTACCTATACGTTCACCACTCCTATCAACCCAGTACCGGGTGATGATGATATGGAAAACCCCGGTAATTAATTAAAACAAATAACGATTATGAAAAAAATAGCAAGTTATATATTGATAATGTGTCTCGTAGGCGTAAGTGCCTACGCAGGCATATCCGCAATACAAGAGGCAGATACATTTGCAGAAAATGCACTGAAAACTGGTTCTTTTCCTTTGGCATTCCAACACTCGACAACGAGCCCGTGGAAAGCAAGTGGGGGAAAAGTGCAAAGTACGAATAAGGATGATAACTCGGAAGGATGGTTTAGTACTACGTTTGAATTGACATTTAACGCTACTCTTTCCTTCGAGTGGTATGTAAGCAGTGAAGGCGCTGATGCGCTTGTATTTAACGTAGATGGCCAAGATGTTAATTCTATTAGCGGAACAGCTTATAATAATTTCGTAGAATATACCCACATGTTAGTCCCCGGAGTACATACTTTAAAATGGAGTTATAAAAAAGACGGAAGTAGCAGTCAAGGAATGGACGAGGGGCAAGTTAAGAACATCTTCATTACTCCGGATGCCTTCGTTGTAGCAGGGATTGGGCGTCCGGTATGCGATAATCAGGTCTACTACGGAAATGTAACGGTGGGCACTCCGATAACCAAAGACATCCATCTGACAAATGTCGGTACGGAAGCAATTATCATTAGTAGTATTACGACAGAAGCCCCTTTCAGTATTGGCACTTATCCTGCCACAGTAAATTCTTTGCAGAAGGTTACCATACCCGTAACCCTGACTCCGACCACCGAAGGCAATATCGAAGGAAAAGTAATTATCACTACTGATTACGGGACTAGAGAGATTGTACTAAAAGCATATAGCGGAACATTCAGTCACATTTACAATGTAGTGACTCCCGGTTCGCTCAATACTCTTATTCCAGAAGAAGAATTGCTCAATATCACATCCCTAAAGCTGACGGGAGACATCAATAAAACCGATTTTGACTTCTTGAAGATAAATGCGGTTACTCTGAAAACATTGGATTTAAGTGAACTAACTTTCGAAAAGAATACCATCGCGGAATCTTTTTTCAGTAGCATAACTAACATAGAGACGATTATCCTGCCGACCAGTATCACTCAGATCGGTAATTACGCTTTCTCAGAAAGTTCTTCACTGAAGGAAATCATTATTCCGGATGGAGTATTGTCTATTGGGGCTTCTGCTTTTCAGAATTGCCCTGCATTGGAAAATATAACGTTACCCTCAGCTCTCCGCACTCTTGGTGGCAATGCGTTTCAAGGTTGCTCCAGTTTGAAGAAAATCGAATTACCAGAACTTTTGTCCACTATAGAAGGATATACGTTTAGTGGGTGTACGTCACTGGAGACGGTTAAGATAGGTAATGGGGTGACAAGTGTTGGGGGATATTATCAAAGCCCAGTATTTGAAGGATGTGATAATATCACTACACTTGTCATAGGAGATGGTCTGACTACTCTGAATAATCAATTCAGCGGGAAGACCAAGTTGGCGAATGTCACCTTAGGAAAGGGATTTAAAGAATTGAACGGCACTTTCAACGGATGTACGGCATTGGAAACAATTACATTACCCAAGCATTTAAGGGTTATCGGGAATAGCACCTTCCAGGAATGTACCAATCTTACTACCATTAATATTCCGGATAGTATTCGTACCATTGGAAGTTCCGCATTCTATAATTGCGGTAAACTGGACAACATTGTGCTGAAGGACAGTTTGAATAGTATTGGAGATAACGCTTTCGTAAATTGCGCGAGTCTGAAGTCAATAGCGATACCTGATAAGGTAGAAACCCTTCAACAATCAACTTTCAACGGATGTACATCGCTAGAGACGGTTAAGATCGGTGATGGGGTGACAAATATTGGAGGATATTATCAATACGCAGTATTTGAAGGATGTGATAATATCACAACGCTTGTCATAGGAAATGGCCTGACTACTCTGAATAATCAATTCAGCGGGAAGACCAAGTTAGCGAACGTAACCTTAGGGAATGGATTCAGAGAATTGAACGGCACCTTCAGCGGATGTGCGGCATTGGAGCATATCACTCTACCGGATTCTTTGAAAACCATTGGCAGTAATACATTTTCCGGATGCGTGAGTTTGAAGGAGATTATCTTTCCTGAAAAGTTAAAGACCATCAATCCAGATGCTTTCTACGGATGCAGCAGTTTGGATAGCATCGCTTTCCCCGATTCATTGACATACCTGGACAGCCGAATTTTTGGCAATTGCGAGAAACTCCGGATTGTCAACATGGGAAAAGGCGTGAATAGTATACATTCATATAACAATGTTTTTGAGAACTGTCCTAATATAGAAAAGGTATATTTCAGTCCGAAACTTACCACAATTCCTGCCCTGTTCAATGGAAAAACCAATCTTACTACAGTGATATTGGGTGATAGCGTGAAAACCATTGGAGGTAGTGCATTTGCCGGATGCGCTCAATTAAGCAGCATTAATATTCCTAATACCGCAACTACCATAGAAGATTATGCTTTCAACGGATGTGCGGGACTGACAGATATTAAATTGCCTGACAGCCTACGGGCATTGGGTGCATACTCATTCACTGGAGCAGGATTGGAAAGCATTACGATACCAAACAAACTTAAGACCTTAAGGGAACGTACCTTCGCTTCCTGTCCTAACTTAAAAACAGTTGTGCTTGGTGATAGTCTTGAGAGCATTGTTGCTGATTATTCCGCAACATTCTATGAAACCCCCAACATTACTACGGTCAAGTTTGGAAAAGGAATGAAAGAGATCAACAATGCGTTTGGAGGGCAGGCTAATCTTACCACAGTAGTTTTAGGAGATAGTATAAAAGTCATTGGAAATAGTGCATTCAACGGATGTGCTGCATTAAAAAGCATCAATATCCCCAATACAGCAAGAACTATCGGAGATTATGCTTTTGCCGGATGTACAGCGTTGACAAACATCACGCTACCAGATAGTCTGCAGACATTGGGAGGGTATGCTTTTAGTGGAGCGGGATTAACTAATATCACAATACCTAATAAAGTAAAAGAATTGCGTGAACGTACATTTGCCTCCTGTCCTAACCTAACAACCGTAGTGCTTGGCGATAGCCTCAAGACTATTGTGTCCGATTATTCCGGAGCTTTCCGCTACACACCCAACATAACCTCAGTAACTTTCGGTAATGGGATCGAAGAAATCAACAGTGCATTCAGCGGGCAGACAAAACTCACGAAAGTAATCTTAGGAAAGAAGGTAAAAACAATCGGTAACAATGCTTTTAGCGGATGTACCTCTCTGGCATCATTCAGTTTCCCAGAAACTATAACCAACCTGGGAACTTCTGCTTTTAACGGTGCCGGTCTGCGTACACTTACGCTTCCCAGCAAGTTAACCCAAATTCCTGAAATGGCATTCTATAATTGCGATAGCTTACGCTCCATTATTCTCGGTAAGCAAATTACCCAAATAGCAAATAATGCATTTGGAGAATGCGACAGTATACGTGAAGTGACGGTAGATAACACCATTCCCGAAATTATTAATATCGCTTCCAGTTTTGCAAGCATGCGAAAGATTAGCTTTGGTGTATCTGTTACAGAAATCCCCGACAACTTATTGAGTAATAAGAATAAATTGCAAGAAATCGTATTGGGCGAAAACGTTACTAAGATTGGAAAATCAGCTTTCAGCTCAACCGCTTTACGCTCATTTACATTCCCAACAAAGGTCACTACTATCGGAGAAGAAGCCTTTAATACTTGCACTCAATTGAAGGAAGTTAGATTCAACACTGCCTTGACAGAGATTCCAGCCAATACTTTCAACAACTGTACGGCTCTTGACTCCATTGGCCTGCCTAACAGTATTCGCAAGATAGGTGCCCGTGCATTCAATGGTTGTGACTCGCTCCGTAAAGTCCTGTTGAATGATGAGTTAACAGAAATCAGCGCTTATGCTTTCTATAATGCAGGTAAAAAGAAACTGGAGAGCATCACTATACCGGCCAATGTAAAGAGTATAGGAGAATATGCTTTTGCTGGTTGCGACACATTAAGTACTATTGTTTTGGGAGTTGCCATCGATAGTATTGCCGGGTACGCTTTCCAGAATTGCCGCAATCTGAAAACAATAACACTACCTGCCAATACACGTATATTAGGAAGTAATTTGTTCGAAGGAACAGGCATCTCCAGTCTAGTTATTCCTGACAAAGTTGTGTCTTTGAACGAAACTTTTCGAGGATTAAATGAGAAGCTTACTTCAGTTACCATCGGAAATGGAATGACTCAACTTCCCGAAGGAATGTTCTCAGGATTTAGCCAACTGAAGAGTGCTAAACTTGGATCAGGTCTTACAAAAGTACCACAGAATACTTTCTGGGGATGTTCTAATCTGACAAATGTGACTATCGGAGAAAATGTAACGAATCTAGATGCTTATAGTTTTGCATATTGTACGGCTCTGAAAGATTTAACCATCCCTGAAAAGGTTACAGTAATCCATCCGGATGCTTTCTACCAAACCTCTATCGGACAGTTTACACTGAACATGGAAAACATTCCCGACTATGCTTTCAATAATCGTTCTGACGTAACTAAGTTTGTATTGGGCACAAAGGTGAAGAGCATTGGCATTCAAGCTTTCAACAATACAAATATCAGCGAAATCACATTCCCGGCAACGTTAACTACCATTAAAGAAAGAGCTTTCTATGGTACCAAACTAAAGGCCGTGACTATTCCGGCCAGTGTTACTATTATCGGAGAAAATGCTTTCGGTTATTGCAACGAACTTACTACTGTAACTATCGGTGCCGGTTCTACTCGGATTGGAGAAAGTGCCTTTGCACAAAACAATGCTTTGTCAACAGTGATCATGCAAGAAGGTGGTACCAAGGTTATTGCTCCTTATGCCTTCAATTCTTGTAACAACTTGCAAAAAGTCACATTGGCTACAAGCGACTCTATCGGTCAATACGCTTTCGCTTCTTGTAACAAATTGGCAGAAATTCATATTCCAACCCGTAAAATTGGCAAATACGCTTTCCAAAACTGTACTACACTTTCTAAAGTTTCATTTGCAGAAGAACTGGATTCTATTTGTAGCTACGCCTTCAACGGTGCCAACACGATTAAGTCATTAATATTCCCCAATAGCTTGGCTTATATCGGAAACGCAGCATTCAGTTACGATGATTATAACTGGAGTTCTTCCAACAAGCTCGAAAGCATCACCTTTGGAACCGGGCTCAAGGAAATAGGCGAACGTGCTTTCTACGACAGTCCTAAACTGACTCGTATTGAACTGAAAGATAACGTAGAATTTATAGGAAAACAAGCTTTCAGCAATTGTACCAATGTACGCTCCATTACTGTAGGAAGAAGCATCAAAACCGTTCAACCCGGCGCTTTCAGCGGTACATCCGAACTACTGGCTATCCACTGGAATAGCGATACGAAAATAACAGAAGACTGCCTCTCTCCAGCTAAAAACTGCCTGATGTATGTAACCGCTAAAACGGAAGTACCTACCAAGTGGTATAACATTATTCGTGATGGCGTAGCCGATAGCATTGATATTGCAGACAAATATACCTACAATTGTGAAACCGCATTCAAAGCCAAAAAGATTGTCTTCCGTAAAACATTCAGTCTTCAGACTGGACGTGGGGAATCAAAAGGCTGGGAAAGCATTGCATTACCATTCGATGTTACTTCTGTAATGTTCGGCTCACGTAAGCTAGCTCCATTCGGTGCAGACATGACTAACGCAACTCCGTTCTGGCTCCGCGAGCTAAATCCTGATAAAGGTTTCAGTAGTGCCACAGGTATAGTAGCTCACAAACCTTATATCATAGCTGTTCCTAATAACAATACGTATGATGAGGATTACAACGTATCCGGAGAAGTGCAGTTTATTGCTGCTTCTACTGCTGGGGTAGATATTCCTGCAACGCCTACCACACTTGAGAAGTCAGAAGGACCATCATTTGATTTGGTACCTACGTTTACTACCGTACCCCAAGATATAGAGGTATATGCACTGAACTCAGACTGGCAATACACCAATGAAACATTAGGAAGCATGTTTGAGCGCGATAGCCGTAGCATACGTCCCTTTGAAGCCTATGTAGTAAATAAGCTGGAATTCAGTGGTGCATCTGCTCCACGCATGTACAGCATCGGCGGAAACGGTGACATAACAGGTTTAGGCGACATGATACAGAAAGATGCAGAATCGCTGAAGGTATATAGTAAACATGGAATTATCTATATCCATACAGATAAAGACCGGACAATCAACATCTATAACACAACTGGAATACTCATTCGTACTGTAGATGCTATTGAAGGCGAAAATCAAGTTAATGGTCTTGTTGAAGGAGTCTATTTCCTCGAAGGAAAGAAGGTGCTAGTAACAAAATAAAAGACTAATTCTCAATTCTCTCTAATAAGAAGAGGTTTTCTCAAAATGGTTTGAGAAAGCCTCTTTTTTATTATTCAATACTTTCTAATTGTGAATATTACTTGGCTTATACCAGAAAAAGTAATTCTTTTACAATTTAGTTGAAAAGTATAGTGGATTTACACTTAATATTTCGCTTGTTTCATCAAGTGAAACAAACCATTGTTCAGTGCTAAACTCTTTATTTTTCAATATTACTTTTTCATGAGGCATTTAGCATTGATCTTTCAAACGCAGAATACAAATTGAATATATCCCAAATTAAACAACTGATTATTGGATATATAGATGGGACACGTAGGATATATAGATGCTACCTTACTTAAACATCGGCTGTGCAAACCATCTCTTGAACATCCACGTCACCATCACATACAGTCCGAAAGCAGAAACAAATCCTACAATCGAATCAATCAAATAGTGCGCCTGAATGTACACCGTGGCACAACAAAGCAGTACATAGAAGGGAAACAGACAGGCAAATAACCTGCGGCTACCACGCCACGCCATAATCATCAGGATAGTGGAAATTCCCACATGCGAACTGGGGAAAGCAGCTGTAGGGCGTTCACCGATTTGCTGAGAACCCTCTACCAGGTTGTAAAAGAATCCATGATCGTATCCCGGTCCGGGCAGTAACTCCTGATTATGATTGAAGTAATCTCCGATGGAAGGAAACACACCCTGCGCCACATTATCATCGCCGATAGCCGGGAAATAGAACTGCGGACCTGCCACCGGAACAAAAATATAAATCAGATAATAGATAAAGAAAGAGGTAACCAGCACGAACGACAACTTCTCGAAAAGTTCAAAACGATAAATAAAATACCACACTACCACAATCAAAATCATCGGATAGTAGAAGAAATATCCCATATTGAACGGCTCACTTACCCACATATGCGGGAAACGGAGGCAGAACCATACCGCCGGCTGCCCGTTGAACATCCACTGCTCTACTGAAGCAAACACATGGTCCAGATTCGGAAATATCCGGTTAAACTCAAACGTATCGGGATACCAATAGGAAAGCAAGGACATCTGGATAGCAATACGCACAAAGGCGGAAAACTTACAGGGTGCCAGCCGGTATCCCTGGAAACGTCCAAAGATCGAATCGTAACGGATCATATAAATCATATAATCCAGGTCTGCGTTTCTTACATTGATCCCACAAATTTTAAATTTTTCCGGCTGATTGATGGCAATGCGGAATGCAACTCTTCCAATTCGTCCAAATCCGTTTATGCCGATTGTTATTGCCATATTAAATACCTCCCTGTATATGACATATTGATACTTTTTGTATCTTCTTCCCTTGCAATAACAGTCCGCCACAATCTATTGCGAGTGTAACACACTTTTTTTTAAAATGCTACCGAAATGGCAGTAATTAATCATTTAACAGGATTCCTATTTTTTTAACAGGATTCTTAATTTTTTAACAAAGCTGTAACTCCCCTGTTTCTCTGTTATGTCTTTCAACCTGATATGTCAAAACTACCGTAACAACTACCATAATGCACATACAAACCAGAAGCCCGGCAATATTCCAGATCCATTGTTTTCCTTTCCCGCCAACATTCAGTACAAATCGAATAATATTAATACAATATGTAAGCGGAAATACAAGTGAAATCATTTTTGCCCAGAAAGGAAAACAGTTCCGTGGAATTCTTGAACCGGAAAACAATGTCATCGGTGTATCAAAAATATCCATAACAATCGAAGCAT
>OLSP01001751.1_pt1 | contig 19018 bp, 15 predicted proteins | sample 1672941 | NCBI WGS metagenome assembly OLSP01 (sample SAMEA3136739, study PRJEB25190) | human gut metagenome | reverse complement strand
AGTAGAGAGCATCGGGGACGGTGCTTTTTTTCGTGCAGTTTGCACAAAAGAGAAGGCCCACTTCACGCCGATCAGGGTGAGCAGGGGACTTGTAAGTTGTGGATTCTGACGAAAAGTTTCACAGGCTTTATGTTTGGGCGTTCCGCCCGCTTCTTTGTTTCTTGCGTATCAGCATAGAAACCTTACAACGTTTCAAAATCCCATTATTTTATCTAAATGAGATATGTGGGATGTACTGTAAATGACTTGATTGGCGATATGTAAATAACGTTCGGTGGTTTTGACATCTTCGTGACCGAGAATCGTAAGAAGTGCGTATATATCCATACTGCCTTTTTCGTTGTACTGATCTATTAAGAAGTTTGTGGCAAAATTGTGCCTTAATCTGTGAGAGCCGAACTCAAAGGGCAACTGTGCCGCCAATTTGTTCATAAACAGTTTGACAGCGTTTCTTGTGATCTGCGAACCATCTTTCGAACAAAATACATATTTCTTATGATACGGACATTTTGCAAAATATTCTTGGAGAAACTGCCGACTCATATTCCCTAATGGCACAAACCGCTCTTTTTCACCTTTTCCAAACACTTTCAAGATTTGTCGGGACATATCCACATCACAGGTTTTCAAAAGACAGGCTTCGTTTTGTCGCAAGCCACTATCTAACATGAGTGATACAATCGCACAGTTTCTTAATGAAAGCCAAGAATCGTCCTTGTGTATAAGTGCAAAGATTTGTTGCAGTTCCGTGTTTGTATAGATATGCGGATTTTTCTTCGGACTTTTCGGGACTTTAATTTTCTTTGTCTGTAAATCAAGATTGTATTCAACCTCTAACCATTTCAAGAAAATTTTGATATGTCTGATATAAGTTGACACGGTTGCTTTTGATAAGTGCCGATCGTAGAGACTTAGAAAGTAAGTTTGATAGTATTCTACTGTAATGGCAGAAACAGGCTCAGAAAGGCAGTCAGAAGCAAAAGAACGGTTAATCTCGCTATAATGAGTAAGAGATTGTTCTGTTAAACCAGCCAGCTTTTTCGAAAGCAGAAATTTATTCAATGCCGTTTCCATATTGTCCATTTTCTTCACTATCCTTTTCGGTGATCTCCATTAAACGCTTGTAAGCTTCTTTAAACATTTTTTGTGCTTCATAAGAGTTTCTATAGAATTGCATAGTAAAATCGCCCATGATTTTTTCAAAATCTCCATCATAAGCATAGATCAGACCGGCAAGCGTAGGCATGACCTGTCTTTGTATCCATTCCAGCTTTGTGTCAATGGAAGCTTCTTTTTTAGGTACAGATAAGCGGAGTGCAGAAGCTGAAGCGATAAACTCCAGCCATTTTTTACAGGTAGAACAGCGAGAACGGTTTGCATTATCCAATTCAATGAAGCGAAGAAAGCCAGCCAACAGAGAAACAGCGGCAGAAGCAAACGGAACAGGCTTAAGTTCATCTGACAAAAGCATATCAACAAAAGCTTCTGAACGAGAGTTACGCAACTGGATTTCCCAGCGAATCCAATCCATATCATCCATTTTTTGCTCCAATGCTTTGTTATAGATACGAATAAAGGCATCGCTTTTATTACTGCCTACATAGATCGTCTCACCCTTAATAGTAGAATCAGAAACGCTGGACTCAACAACACGCTTATATGTACGAAATTTTGTGACCATCTGTTTATTTTCAACTAAAGCATTTATTTCTCCCAAGGTGAAGAAAGATGCAAAATCATCGAGAGCCACGTCGATACGGGTAAACTTTGCGATACGGCGAATATAAGCCAGAAGAAGCACAACAATATTTTCTTTGTTTTGAAAATCAAAATCCTCAGGAAGCTGGAGTGCTTTCTCACCAAAAGGCGTATCACAAGTAAGTTTGTTTTCAAAGGCTTCAAAGAAATGATGGATAGCAGAGCCGGAAACGTCAACATGCACACCCATACCCATTTGGCCATCATATAAAACACGAATGAGTCCGTTGTTTCCGTTTACACGGTACGTATACTGTTTACGATAGCCATTCAAGCCGCGTGCTTCTTCTTTAAATTCTTCTATATCCATGCCAAAGTATTCTATAACGCCTTTAGGAGTCATAGACTTCTGGACAGTAAAAGAGAGCCAGTCAATTTTTATCATAAGTTTATCATTATATTCTTCGTGAGATTTCATAAAGTTTGTTCCTCCATCATTGAATTTGGTGCCCCCCTGTTAGTAAATGGGGGCTAAACACATTTATTTTGCTACGCTTGTGTGCCGCTTCGCTGGCACTGCCACGCTCCCAGCTTGTGCGGAGAAGGGAACCCCCTCACCCCATCACCGCACACACTGGAGACGTAGCAATGTACAGTGAATTTACAAAAAAGGGTAAGAAGTGTTGCTATTGTCAAGTATAGGGAGACAGCTTCGCTGTCTCTGGTGTGATGTGCGGAGTCCGCACTGCGGACACCTCGCCCACACACCTACCAGACTTCAATATCATCGAATCTTTGCTATTCAACAATACAATCCCTCAAAAAAATCATTCGGTTCAACATCAAGCACCACGCAAAGCAACAAAAGCAATTCGAACGTAAATGGAACAGTCACGCTACCGGACTCCAGAGCCAGAAGAGTGTCAACCGACAACCCCGAACGGCTCGCCAGATCAGCAACCGACAACTCACGCATCTGTCTTAAAGCTTGTAAATTTCCAGCCATACGTTTTCGAACAAACAGCATCATTTTTCTTAACCTCCCAATTTCATCCTATAAACAACCCAGTAAGGGACGGCTACGCCGTTCTTACTGGCTATCAGCAGTGTTTTATTTGCGAACCATGTCAAGGACAAGCAAGTGCCTACGGCATCCTTGACACTTGCCATAATGTACCAAATAATGAAATATACTTTATGGCAAAATTTCTATATTTTGAGCAAGTGAAAGTTTATTTAAAATAGAAACAAGAGTTTCACGTGCTCTTACCACACCTTCATCACCATAAGATGTATTAAACACAATATCACGCACAACATCATGTACATTCATATCATGCAAAACATAATACTTAACAAAACCAGATAAAACAGTAGAATCATTTAAGTTGCCATGTGCAAGGTCAAAAAGCCATATTTTCATATCTGCATTTATTCTACTCATAAAAACAACACCTCACTTTAAATAAACTTTTACTTTTAAATAATAAACGTTCGCTAAGTAAAATATAGCAAACAAACAAAGTGAAGTCAATAGAAAAATAAACAAATACTAATTTTTTTTATTTGACAGCTAATTTTTTTCAATATATACTGAAAATAAGAGAAACTAACTATTAAAAGTCGAGGTGAAAATATGATAAAATACTATAAATTATTTGATTTGCTCAACAGAAGAGGTTTAAAGAAAAAAGACTTGCAACAAATTATATCAGCACCAACAATCGCAAAACTCTCTAAAGGCGAAACTGTAAAAACAGATATCATTGACAAAATATGTTTATTCCTTGATTGTCAACCGGGCGATATTATGGAAACTTTCAAAGCGATAGAGATTACAGAGAAAGACGGCACAAAGAGGACAGTTAAACTAAAGACAAGTAATGCGGACGAAGATATTAGACAATATTATCTGGAAGAAATGCAAAGAGAGAGAGAAATATCATACTCACGAGTGCGAAAAGAAATGGAAAAAAACGAAAACTCTTAATCAGGGTGTCCAGGGTTCGAACCCCTGATCGCGCACTATAAAAGCACTGTTTTGGATGACAAGTAGAGAGCATCGGGGACGGTGCTTTTTTTCGTGCAGTTTGCACAAAAGAGAAGTCACACTTGTTGACCGTAATTTGTGTTGAGTTCAGGAATCAAAAATTGGCTGTGCTTTTTTCTCCGGTGTACGCCTTTGGACTTGTTAGAATGATTCGGGTGTGTTATATTAGACATAGAACTCTAAAATCAAGTCGAACGTATGCGAGACTTGGCATGCGATTCTGGTCGGTTTGGATGATATTTACTTAGCAGAATCGATGTGCATTTACACACAATAAGACAGGGGTTGATATCATGGGATTTTTTGACAAAGCTTTAAAAAAGGTACAGGATGTGGGAGAAAACATTGCCGCATCAGCAAACAATGTAAAAACAGTTGTTGAGACAAGTGTACAGGATACAATGGAGATCACCGGTCTGAAAAGACAGATCCGTGAATTAGAGAAAGAAATGGATGCACAGTATCTGCAGATCGGAAAGAAATATGCAGAATTTGTAGCAGATATGGATGATGCAGAACCGGAAACAGCAGAAAATGAAGCAGCCGAAGCTGAAACAACCGAAGCAACAGAATCTTCAGAAGTGATCGATGAAGTGAAGGCAGAAGCAGCAGCTGAAGCAATTGACGAAGTAAAAGCAGAAGATGCAGATGAAACGGTCGATGAAGCAAAAGAAGAAGCACCTGCTGAAACCATCGATGAAGTGAAAGCAGAAGATACAGCAGAAACGATCGACGAAGAAAAAGAAGCATCCGAAGAGCCGGCAGAAGATAAAGTTGCAGAAGAATCTGATGAGGACGAAGAGCCGGTGTTTGATGTTTCTGATTTCCTGACGATCATCAAACAGGATCAGGCAAAGAAAAAGGAGCTGGAAAATCAGCTGGCGGAAGTAGAGAAGAGAGCAAAACAGAATACACTTCTTCGCGAAAAGACAAAAGCGGAAGAGTCTTTTGAACAGGAAAAAGGCGTTCTCGACAAAGCACTTGCCATGGAAATTATTTCTAAGGAAGAATATGAGCAGAAGCTGAATATTGCCAGGAAAAAAGTAGAAAATTTTGAAGAGATCAAAAAAATCGAGCAGCAGTTCGAGATGGGCATTATCACAAAAGAAGAAAAAGATGAGAAAATAAATGCCATTCTGAATGCCTGACAAATCTGGTGTCTGCTTTACAGAATCAAAATCAGGTTGTATAATCGGGGCAGAATGTCGTCCGATGGATGGACGAAATGGATAAAGGAGATGTAGAAGTTATTATGGTAAAGATTGATATTATTTCCGGTTTTTTGGGTGCAGGTAAAACGACCCTGATCAAAAAACTGTTACAGGATGCATTTAAAGGACAGCAGGTGGTATTGATTGAGAATGAATTCGGCGAGATCGGTATTGACGGTGGATTTTTGAAAGATGCAGGAATCGAGATCAAGGAAATGAATTCCGGCTGTATCTGCTGCTCTCTGGTAGGAGATTTCGGAACCGCTTTAAAAGAAGTGGTAGAGAAATATCATCCGGACCGCATCGTGATCGAGCCGTCAGGTGTCGGCAAACTTTCTGACGTTATCCATGCAGTTGAAAATCTGCATCTGGAAGCAGACGGAGAAGTGAAACTGAACAGTGCCGTTACGGTTGTCGATGTTCTGAAATGCAAAATGTATCTGAAGAACTTTGGTGAATTCTTCAAGAATCAGGTAGAAGCAGCCGGCACGATCATCTTGAGCCGTACCGATACAAAGAAGGCAACACCGGAAAAAATCGAAGCTGCCATCGAACTGATCCGTGAACTGAATCCGGATGCTACGATCATCACAACACCGGTGGAAGATCTGGGTGGACAGAAGATCCTGGACACGATCGAAGGAATGAAGATCGACCTTTCTCATGTAGAAGAAGAGCATGACCATTGCTGTGATCATGACCATCATCACGACCATGACCATGAAGAGCATGAGCATCATCACGATCATGAGGATCATGACCACGACGAGCATGAGCATCACCATGACCATGGAGAGGGCTGCACCTGTGGCTGCCATGACCATGACCACGAGGGACATCATCATCACCATCATCACGCAGATGAGGTATTTACAAGCTGGGGTAAGGAAACCGTCCGTAAATACAGCCGTGAAGAGATTGAAAAGATTCTGAAAACTCTGTCAGAAGACGATTCTTACGGAATGATCCTGCGTGCAAAAGGTATGCTGGAGAGCGAAGACGGTGTCTGGACTTATTTTGACATGGTTCCGGAAGAAGTGGATATCCGTGAGGGAAGTGCAGAATACACAGGACGTATCTGCGTGATCGGTTCCAAACTGGATGAAGCAAAATTAGAGCAGCTGTGGTTTGCGAAATAAGGAACAAGGTAAAAAAAGATGAGTGATTTTAATATTTCAACACCGGTTTATCTTGTGACCGGTGTCCTGGAGAGCGGCAAAACTTCTTTTCTGGATTTTACTGCGAAACAGGATTACTTTCAAATAGAAGGAACAACACTTCTGATCACCTGCGAAGAGGGTGAGGAGGAGTACGACGAGAAAGAACTTCTGAAATACAACACGGTTGTCGAGAAGATTGAAGAGCCGGAGGATTTTACATTTGAGAACCTCCGTGTTCTGCATCGCAAATATCATCCGGAGCGAGTGCTGCTTGAGTACAATCCGCTCTGGGGTGTCAACAAACTGCGTGCGATGAAACTGCCGCTTGGATGGGGCATTTCTCAGGAGATCGTGATCGTAGACGGCAGCAGCTATCAGATCTACCGTGCAAATATGCAGTCTCTGTTCTCAGAGATGGTGAAGAATGCAGATATGGTGATCTTCAATCGCTGTAAATCAAGTGATCCGCTGACCAATTATCGAAGAGGCATCAAGGTTGTCAATCCTTCCTGTGATATCAGCTTTGAGGATGAGGATGGTGAACTGATCGACCTGTTTGAGGAAAACACGCCGTACGATATGGATGCTCCGATTATCGAAATAGAAGATGTGGATTACGGTATCTTCTATGTGGATATGGATGACCATCCGGACAAATACGTTGGGAAAACGGTGAAGTTCAAGGCTCGTGCCATGAAGAGCAAAAACAAAGAGGCACCTTATTTTGTGCCGGGAAGAAAAGCGATGACCTGTTGTGCAGATGATATGCAGATGATCGGCTACATCTGTAAGAGTCCGATTGCTCCGCAGCTGAAACATGGACAGTGGGTTATGGTCACTGCAAGGGTAGCATTTGAATACGATAAGTTTTATCGCGGAAAAGGTCCTGTGTTGTATGCAAGCAAGGTAGAACCGTGCGAACCGCCGGCAGATGAAATGGTATATTTTAACTAAGTAAGCAAAACGCTGGCGAAAGCCGGCGTTTTGTGCGTTTGGTCTGATACAGTTTCCGGCGGACAGCAGAGGTGCAGGATATCAGATTTTTTCCGCAGATTGGGGGTTTTATTATGAGAATGTATGATCTGATCAGGAAAAAGCGAGATGGGGAAAGATTAGCAAAAGAAGAAATCGACTGGATGATCCGAAGTTATACAAATGGGAAAATTCCAGATTATCAGATGTCTGCACTGATGATGGCGATTTATTTTCGAGGGATGAATGAACAGGAAACCTTAAATCTGACGCTTGCCATGGCGGACAGCGGAGAGCGGCTGGATCTTTCGGCAATCCATGGGATTAAAGTTGACAAGCATTCGACAGGAGGTGTTGGGGACAAGACATCGCTGGCACTTGTTCCGCTTGTAGCTTCCTGCGGAATTCCGGTAGCGAAAATGAGCGGCAGAGGCCTTGGGCATACCGGCGGCACGATCGACAAGCTGGAGAGCTTTTCCGGATTTTCAACGGCAATCCCAGTGGAAACATTTATAAAGAATGTCAATACGATCGGCATTTCGATCATGGGACAGACGGCAGATCTGGCTCCGGCTGACAAAAAACTCTATGCCCTGCGGGATGTGACGGCGACCGTGGACAATCTTTCACTGATCGCCAGCTCGATCATGAGCAAGAAACTGGCTGCCGGTGCCGATGCGATCGTTCTGGATGTCAAGACCGGAAGCGGAGCTTTTATGAAAAGCGAAGAAGATGCGTTTGCTCTGGCAGAAGAGATGGTGACGATCGGCAAAAATGCAGGGCGTCAGATGCATGCACTGATCACCGATATGGATCAGCCGCTTGGTTATGCAATCGGAAATGCTCTGGAAGTAAAGGAAGCGATCGCAACTTTGAACGGCAGCGGCCCGGAAGATTTCACGGAGCTGGTTCTGGCACTCGGAAGCCGGATGTTGATCGCCGGCAAAAAGGCAGAGGATGTCGCTTCCGCAGAAAAAATGCTGCGGCAGTCCATCCAGAATGGAGATGCACTTAGAAAACTGGAAGTATTTGTCCGGGCACAGGGCGGCACAGGAGAAGAAGTTTCTCATCCGGAGAAACTGCCTGCAGCCTCTATGCAGATTGCAGTACCATCGCCGCAGAGCGGCTATATTTCTCATATCCAGTGTGATGAAATCGGAGTCTGCTCCCTGCTTCTTGGCGGCGGAAGAGAGACAAAAGACAGTGTGATCGACCTTTCGGTAGGACTGGAGCTGAAAAAGAAAGTCGGAGATTATGTCGAAAAAGGCGAGACACTGGCGGTTCTGCATGCAAATGATCAGGAAAAAGCCGGGCAGGCAGAAGAGAGATTCCTGCGTGCATACCGGTTTTCCGAGACGCAACCACCGAAACGTCCGATGATTTTCGGAGAAATTTAAAAGAATTTCAAATAATACCTATGAAACATACTGAAATTATGGTATAAAGAAAGCATGATGTAAAATTGAGTGTCTTACTCTGCAAAAAGCAATTTGTATAGCTTTACCGCAGAGAAGCATTCCCCCGCTTCAACTGCACGGAGCACTAAGCGGTGGCAGGAGCGAAAATCTGCTCAGGAGTATCTTTATGACATCATTTGTTTAAAACAAAAGAATAAATAATATGAGGAGAACAAGTATGGAACAGCTGATTCAGGAATGGAGAGCATCTCTTCCCAAATTCAGGGAGATGACAGAAAAATTTTATGCGAAAGAAGTAAGCGTGAAAGAATACAAAGGATTTTCCGGAGGATACGGAAGCTATGCCCAGAAAGGCGGCGAGGCAAGCATGCTGCGTCTGCGTATGCCGGGCGGAAGACTGACAAAAGAAAAACTGAAATTTATCGCAGAGATGGTAGAACAGTATCATGTGGACAAAGCACATTTTACGACCTGCCAGGCAGTGCAGCTGCATGATCTGGACAAAGACAGCGTCTGTGATATCATGGAAAAAGCAGTGGATGTCGGTATCATCACAAAAGGCGGTGGCGGAGATTTCCCGCGAAATGTGATGTGTTCTCCGCTTTCCGGCGTAGAAATGGGAGAATATTTTGACGTACTGCCGTATGCAGAGGCTGTGTCTGATTATCTTCTGAAAAACGCAGATAAAGTGACCATGCCGCGAAAACTGAAAGTCGGATTTTCCAATTCTCCGGCCAATGTGACACATGCGACCTTCCGTGATCTTGGATTTGTAGCAGCAGAGGACGGAACATTTACCGTATATAGTGCGGGCGGACTGGGCAACAATCCACGCATGGGTGTGAAAGTGGCAGAAAACGTAGAGCCGTCACAGATCCTGTATTATGTGCAGGCGATGGTCAATACCTTCCTGGCATACGGAAACTATGAGAACCGCGGAAAAGCCAGAACACGTTATATGCAGGAAAAACTGGGAAGCGAAGGCTATGTGAAGGCATTTCTGGAGAAACTTGAAGAAGTAAAGAAAAATGAAAAACTGGATCTGAACCTTGCTGTTTCCGGTACAGAAAAAGCAGCCGACGGTGAACTTCAGACAGAAAACAAACGAATCGTGGCACAGAAACAGCCGGGACTGTATGCAGTAAAATATCATCCGATCGGCGGTGTGCCGAAAGTGTCAAAATTTGGCGAGATCTATGAAAGCATCAAAGATGTATCGGATGCAGAAATCCGCATTTCACCGGATGAGACAGTCTATATCATCAACCTGACGGCAAAAGAAGCAGAAAAAGTGCTTGCAGCTACGGATGACGGAGCAGAAACTTTATTCGAAAGTTCCGTATCCTGTATCGGAGCAACGATCTGTCAGGTTGGTGTGCGTGATTCCCAGGGACTTTTAAGAAGACTGGTTGAGACAGCAAAAGAATATGATTTTGCGGACGGTGTACTGCCGCAGATCCATATTTCCGGATGTACTTCATCCTGTGGGACACATCAGATCGGAAAGATCGGTTTCCACGGCGGAGTAAAGAGAATTGACGGTGTGACAGAGCCGGTATTTACGCTTCATGTGAACGGCTGTGACAGACAGGGTCAGGAGGCATTTGGCGAATCCTGGGGCATGATTAAAGAAAGCGATATCCCGGACTTTCTCATGGAAGTTGGAAAAACCGTTCAGCAGGAAAACACCGTGTTTGCCACATGGTATGAAAAGACACCGGAGAAATTAAAAGAGATTGCTGAAAAATATCTGATTAAATGAAAAACTTTTGACTTCAATGTATGCCTGAAAATTGCTCCATTACAAGGTAACTCTCACAATCCTGCAAATTTTCCTTACTTTTCAGAAAAAAACTAGCCGTTTGGATAGTGTACAAAACACGGAAAAATTGCTATACTTTTTCTTGGGAAGAGGAACTTATAAACATAAAACGTAGTAAAACAACAGAGAAAGCGGGGTGTTGCATTGGCAGAAAACAGCATGTGGGAAGAGATGATGCAAGGGGAGAAAATCTGCTATGTAAAACCCCGCCGTGCAATCAGGCGGCTGAAAGCGGCAGATGAAGAGAATATAACAGCGTATATTTATGGGGTCAGCGGTTGCGGCAAAACGGAACTGGTCATGCGATATCTGAAGAACCGGAAATATACGCTGTTTAACGCTGGTTTGGTAACAGTGGAGGAACTGCGTGAGATCAAGGTTTCCAAGCAGCGGAAAACCGTGGTGATCAACAGTCTGCACGATATGGCGATGCAGAATGATACTGAGGAGATCCGGGAAGCGATCATCGAACTTGTGGAGCGTGAGGATGTGTGGCTGATTTTGAGCGGACGCTGTGCGGTACCGCCGTGGCTGACTGCTGTGCGGTATCGTGAAGTCTTCTATGTGATCGGTGAGCAGGAGCTGCTGTTTGATGAAGATCAGGCAGATCAGTATATTGCCATGACCGGGATGATCTTCAGCGAAGAACAGCGGGCAAAAGAAAAAGCATACTGCGTTGGTATGCCGATCGGCTGGAGCATCACAAATAGTGTCTATTGGCAGATGCGTATGGGGCAGGATGAAAAGGATGTCACGAAACCGTTTTCAGATGAAGAATACCGGACGATGGTGGGAGAGGCACTGAGCCAGATGTGGGATTATCTGGAATATCATGTCTATGACCGCTGGGAAATATCAATACAGGAATTTCTGATGGAAGTTGCAATTGTGGAAGATTTTACCGTATATATGGCGGAGATGATCACCGGACGCAATGATGTAGAATCGCTTCTTGAAAGGATTCAGTGGATCGGTAATTTCATGGATATTGTCCGAAACGGAAGTGAAACGGTCTACAAACTCAGAAATCAAATGCGGATCAGCATGATCCGGAGGCTGAGGCGAAAATACACAAAAGAGCAGATCCGTAAGCTTTACGAAAATGCAGGACTTTATTACCAGATCAGTAAGCAGCCGTTAAAGGCTCTTTCCATGTATCAACAGGTGAATGACACGGAAAGAATCGCCTCGGTGCTGATCGATAATGTTCGGATAGCACCAAACAATGCTTATTATTATGAACTGAAACCGTATTATCTTAAACTGCCGGAAGAAAAAATATGCAAAAGCCCGGAACTGATGTGTGGCATGAGTATGCTGCAGTCGTTGCTTTTAAATACCGAAGAGAGCGAACGCTGGTACCGGGAGCTTCAAAAATATGCAAAAGAACATACCGGAAGTGAACGGCGTTCAGCGAAAGGAAAGATCCTGTATCTGGATATCGGACTTCCGCACCGTGGCAGTGACCATATGGTAGAAATCCTGAAAAATGCATATTTGCTTCTTTTGGATAAAGAAGTGAAAATGCAGGAGTTTTCCGTTACCAGCAATCAGGCATCTCAGATGAACGGCGGCAAGGATTTCTGTGAGTGGAGCAAGCGTGACCGCGAGCTTGCAGGAAGCATTGGCAAGATTGTGGAATTTGTACTTGGAAAATATGGTAAGGGGCTTGTAAATCTGGCACTTGCAGAAAGCTTTTTTGAAAAGGGCGGAGATAATTATGAAGTTGCGATGCTTGCAAATAAGGGAAGAATGCAGGCGGAGGCAGGAGGCAAGATCGAGCAGTGTTTTGTCGGAGACGGCATGCTTGCCTGGCTTCATATTATTACCGGAAAAGTAAAAGAAGCGGAGGAGCTTCTGACCAGATTCAAGGGTAAAGCACAGCAGGAAAATGCAGAAAGAATTCTGCCGAATATCGATACCTTTCTCGTTCGCTGTGCATTATATGATGCGGACAAAGCAGCGATTGCAAAATGGCTTGCCCAGGCACCGGATGAAGAACTGATATTCTCTATTTATGATCGTTTTCATTATATTACGAAAGTGCGTGTGTATCTGCAGAATGGCAGAAACGAGCAGGCTTATCATCTGCTTTTGAAATGTGCCTATTATGCAAAAGTGATGCAGCGTACCTACATTGATATAGAAGTGAAACTGCTTCTTGCGATCACGCAGTACCGCATGGGTGAGAAAAAATGGGATGAAACACTTGGCGAGGCACTGACAAAAGCAGAAGAATATCATTTTGTACGGATCATCACAAGAGAAGGTGCGGCTATCCGGCCTCTGCTTCAGGCAACATCCTGGAAGCCGTCGGAAGTAGAAAAAGATCTGGCACAGACCAGAAAGAACAAACAGTTCTGGGCAAAGGTTCAGGACGAGACAGAAAAAATGGCACGATTCTATCCGGCGTATTTAAAAGTGGGTGTGGAAGAAGTCACATTGAGTGATACAATGCTTCGAATCCTGAAACTGCAGGCAGATGGAATGTCAAAAGAAAAAATTGCGGCAGAGCTGAATATGACAACCGCTAATGTAAAATATCATACACAGCAGATCTACAAAAGACTCGGTGTTTCCAATAAGGCAGGAGCCGTGATGGAAGCGGGCAAACGAGGACTGATCTGAAAATGCAAAGAAAAGAAACCACAGCACTTGCTGACTGAATCGGTCGGTGGTGCGTGGTTTTTTTTATCTCAGTCGGAGAAGACTCCCACTTCTATAAATGGCGAGCAACAAATTTGACCCTGACATCATGGCAAATTTTGAATGAAAATTGAACGAATATGAATGAAAATGAACGTTTGTGAAAACTATACAAAAACAGAAAGGAAAATTTGTGAATTAGTATGATTGAAATTGAACGAATATGATTGTATAATACAATCATGAAACAGAGAGGCACACAAAAGTGCAAAAGAAAGAGGTAAGGCATATGATTTATACGGTAACATTTAATCCTTGTCTGGATTATATCGTAGGTGTGGAAGATTTTCAACTGGGAATGACAAACCGCACCTGTTCAGAGCAGATGTTTGCCGGTGGAAAGGGGATCAACGTCTCTATCGTTCTGAAAAATCTCGGCATTGAGAGTACGGCACTTGGATTTATCGCCGGTTTCACCGGAGAGGAGATCCGCAGAAAAGTCGAGAAGATGGGCATTACATCCGAATTTATCCAGCTTGAGAATGGATTTTCCCGGATCAATATCAAACTCAAATCCATCGATGGAACGGAGATCAACGGCACAGGACCTTCGATCGGAAGTGAAGAACTTGAAAGATTGCTTAAGAAACTGGATACACTGAAAAAGGGAGATGTGCTGATCCTTGCAGGCAGCATCCCGGCAAGTCTTCCGGATTCTATTTACAGTGACATTATGGAACGTCTGGAAGAAAAAGAGGTCATGATCGTGGTGGATGCGACAAAAGACCTTCTGGTCAATGTACTGAAATACCATCCGTTCCTCATCAAACCAAACAATCATGAACTGGGCGATATCTTTGGAGTGGAGATCAGAGAGCGTGACCAGGTAGCACCATATGCGAAGAAGTTACAGGAGATGGGAGCAAGAAATGTTCTGGTTTCCATGGCAGGCAAAGGTGCAGTGCTTCTTGCTGAGGATGGCAGCGTATATGAAAGCCCGGCACCGAAAGGTAAACTGATCAATGCGGTTGGAGCCGGAGATTCCATGGTGGCTGGTTTTACTGCAGGTTATATGCAGAAAGGCAGCTATGAACATGCATTCAAAATGGGCGTTTCCACCGGAAGTGCCAGTGCATTTTCTGAGAATTTTGCCACAAAAGAAGAAGTAGAAGCGATTTATAAAACATTGTAAAGATGCCAGGGTCAAAAGCCTGAAACTACGATGTCGAAGTGAGGAACAATTCGTATGGCGTTTTTGAATTAGCTTCTTGTAGAAAATCTATCACAAAAAAGAAATGTAAGAAAGGAGAACTTATGAGGATCACAGAACTGCTGGATAAGCGAAGCATCAGGATCGACGGTGCTCCAAAATCCAAGAACGAAGCTCTCGACCAGATGGTCGAACTGATGGCAAAGAGTGGAAAAATCAATGACCTGGAAGCTTATCGCCAGGAAGTATACCGCCGTGAAGAGGAAGGAACGACAGGTGTCGGAGAGGGGATTGCGATCCCTCACGGAAAAGGTGCATTTGTAGATAAGCCGGGACTGGCAGCGATGGTTGTAAAGGACGGTGTAGATTACGATTCTCTTGATGGAGAGCCGGTACATCTGATCTTTCTGATTGCAGCACCGAATACCAAAGACAACGTACATTTGGACGTACTGAGCAAACTTTCCGTACTTCTGATGGATGAGGATTTTTCCAGAGCACTGCAGAATGCAAAAAGCCCGGAAGAATTTATGAAGATCGTCGATGAAGCAGATCAGGAAGCACCGGATCTGGATGAAAAACTGAAAGCAGACGAAGCGACCTCGGAAGATCAGTTCCGTATTCTGGCTGTCACAGCATGCCCGACCGGTATCGCACATACTTACATGGCAGCGGAAGGTCTGGAAAAGGCTGCAAAAGCGAAAGGATGTTTCATTAAAGTAGAGACAAGAGGTTCAGGCGGAGCAAAAAATGTATTGACTGCTGAGGAAATCCAGAAGGCAGACTGCATCATCGTTGCGGCAGATACGAAGGTTCCGATGGATCGATTCAATGGCAAAAAGCTGATCGAAGTCCAGGTTTCTGACGGTATCAGCAAGGCAGATAAGCTGGTAGAGCAGGCTATGTCAGGTAAGGTACCGGTTTATCAGACATCGGAAAATGCAGAAGTTTCCGTGAAAAAAGCAGGAGGCTCCAAAGGCCATCAGATTTATATGCAGTTGATGAATGGTGTTTCACACATGCTGCCATTCGTCGTAGGCGGAGGTATTTTGATCGCTCTTGCATTCCTGATCGATGGACTTTGTGTAGATATGACATCATTGACAGCAGAAGCACGACAGAGTTTCGGTTCGATCACACCGGCAGCGGCAACACTGAAATCCATTGGCGACCTTGCATTTGGATTTATGCTTCCGCTTCTGGCAGGATTTATCGCTATGAGCATTGCAGACAGACCTGGTCTGGCAGTCGGATTTGTGGGTGGTGCGATTGCGGCAAACGGTAAGTCTGGTTTCCTTGGTGCATTAGTTGCAGGTTTCCTGGCAGGCTATCTTATCCTTCTCTTAAAGAAATTGTTCGAAAAACTTCCGGAAGCATTGAAAAAAATTGCCCCAGTTCTTCTCTATCCGGTATTCGGCATTCTGATCGTGGGACTCGTTATGACGTTTGTAGTAGAGCCTCCAATCGGAGCTTTGAACACGGCACTGAACACAGCCCTCACCAACATGGGCGGTTCCAGCAAGATTCTTCTTGGCATCATCGTGGCAGGCATGATGTCAGCCGATATGGGTGGTCCGTTTAATAAAGCGGCCTATGTATTTGGAACGGCATCCATTGCAGCAGGAAATTACGGAATCATGGCAGCAGTTATGATCGGCGGTATGGTTCCTCCGTGTGCGATTGCTCTGGCATCTCTTCTGTTTAAAGATAAATTTACAAAAACAGAAAGAGAATCCGCTCCGACAAACTTTATCATGGGACTTGCATTTATCACAGAAGGTGCGATTCCGTTTGCAGCATCCGATCCACTGCATGTCATCCCGGCATGCGTGATAGGTTCCGGACTTGCAGGAGCACTTTCCATGGCATTCAACTGTACGCTGATGGCACCGCACGGTGGAATCTTCGTGTTCCCTGTAGTCGGCAATCCGCTGATGTACCTGGCTGCATTGGCAGTAGGAACCGTAGTCGGAGCACTGATGCTCGGTGTGCTTAAGAAAAAAATAGCCGAGTAAACCAAAACTTCATCATAAAACTTTTCCTCAGAAAAACCGCAGTGACTTTAAAGTTGTAAAGCACTGCGGTTTTGCTTTACTTTCTTATCTGCTATGAGCTATAATAAAAGGCGTCAAGGGATGTAACTATATGATTTTTTTGCAGCATGAAAAGGGGTGGGATAATATGCTTACTAAAACACGACAGAAAGAGATCTTGAAACTTTTGGAAAACAGAGGCAGCGTGACACTTCAGGAGTTAAAAGATCATTTAAATACTTCAGAATCTACGATCCGTCGAGATCTGAATACGTTGGATGCACAGGGGAAGCTGGTCAAGGTTTTCGGTGGGGCAGTTGCAGCTGACAACATGAGCATACGCGATGAGCAGGTGTCACGAAGAGAAGAAAAGAATTTAGAAGAAAAAAGACTGATTGCACGTTATGCGGCATCGCTGATACAGGATGATGATTTCGTGTATCTCGATGCCGGAACGACAACCGGATGTATGCTCGATTATATTTCCGATGCGACAACGGCCGTTTTTGTGACGAATGCACCATCGCATGCACAGAAACTGGCACGCAAAGGCATGGAAGTCATTCTGATCGGCGGCAGACTCAAACAGTCCACGGAAGCAGTAGTTGGAGAAGAGGCATGCAGACAGATTGAGAAATTTAATTTCAGTCTTGGTTTCCTGGGCAGCAACGGCGTTTCGGAACGCTCCGGATTTTCGACACCGGATCAGGACGAAGCGATGGTCAAAAAAAGAGCAATCGAACGCATCCACCGGTGCTTTGTTCTCTGTGATCACACGAAATTTTACAAAGTCAGCCCGATCAGCTTTGCAAAATTAGAAGATGCCGTCGTACTGACAGATTCTGCACCGCAGGGCAATTTTCAGGAGATGCCGAACATCGTGGAAATTTCCGAAGATGAATAGATAGAAATACCAAAAACGGCAAAACTGTAAAAAGTGAAAAGGATGCCGGGAGTGCCTTGAAACAGAGCAATCAGCAGGCATCAAATAAAAAATGGAAAATAAAGGAGGAAGAAAACATGGGATGGTTGATATTGATCGTACTTCTTTTGATTGTGCTGATACTTTTGCTTTCCTGCGTGAAGATTGTGCCTCAGGCAACCGCAATGGTTGTGGAACGTCTTGGCGGATATCGTGCGACCTGGTCGGTCGGACTTCATGTGAAAGCACCGTTTATTGACCGTGTTGCAAAGAAGGTCATTTTAAAAGAGCAGGTGGTAGATTTTGCACCGCAGCCGGTTATCACAAAGGATAACGTAACAATGCGGATCGATACGGTTGTATTTTTCCAGATCACAGATCCGAAGCTGTTTGCATACGGCGTGGAGAATCCGATCATGGCAATCGAAAATCTGACTGCAACGACACTGCGAAATATCATCGGGGATCTGGAGTTGGATCAGACCCTGACATCCAGAGAGACGATCAACACGAAAATGCGTGCGTCGCTTGATATTGCCACGGATCCATGGGGCATTAAAGTAAACCGTGTGGAGCTGAAAAACATCATTCCGCCGGCTGCAATCCAGGATGCGATGGAGAAGCAGATGAAAGCAGAGCGTGAGCGAAGAGAAGCGATCCTGCGTGCAGAAGGTGAGAAAAAATCTACCGTGCTTGTGGCAGAAGGCAAAAAGGAATCTGCAATCCTGGATGCAGAGGCAGAAAAAACCGCAGCAATCCTGCGAGCAGAAGCACAGAAGGAAAAGATGATCCGCGAAGCCGAAGGTCAGGCAGAAGCGATCCTGAAGGTTCAGAAAGCAAATGCGGACGGTCTTCGTTTCTTAAAAGATGCAGGAGCAGATGAAACCGTTCTGGCACTGAAGAGCTTTGAAGCATTGACAAAAGTGGCAGACGGCAAAGCAACCAAGATCATCATACCATCGGAACTGCAGAATGTTGCCGGCACATTGACAGCACTTGCAGAGACTGTAAAAACCGAGAAAAAAGAAACAGCAGATCCGGTTTAAAAGAAAGTATAGGCCATTTTTGAATTTATGAAAAATGAAATGGTTTGAAAGCGAATATGGAGGATAAAAAAATGGATGCAGGAGCCGGAAGGTTGGAAGTAAAGCATCTCAGTTTTGCTTATCCGGCTGGAAGAAATATTCTGGAGGATATTTCATTTACGGCGGAGCCGGGACAGATCATCGGCATTACCGGAGCGGTAGCCTGTGGTAAGTCCACTCTTGGTAAAGTGTTGTTGGGTGAATATCCGTACGATGGCAAGATTATTTACCGTGGGAAGGATCTGCAGGCATTTAAAGATGCAGAACGCTCGCAGATTATCGGTTATTTGGGGCATGATCCGGAACTTTTTAATGACAGTCTGGAGAATAACGTGCGGATGGGAGATGCCGTATCTGCGGAACCATATTTTCGTGCAGTCTGTATCGATGAGGAGATCACTGAGATGCCGGATGGAAAAGAGACGCTGGTTGGAACCGGCGGTGTACGCCTGTCAGGGGGACAGGCGCAGAGACTTGCGCTTGCAAGAACCTTGTATCATAAAAGACCGGTTATGATACTCGATGATCCATTTTCCGCATTGGATATAAATACGGAAAAAAAGATCTTTGCCCATCTTCGTCAGATGACAGTGGACAGTATCGTGCTTTTGATTTCTCATCGTCTGTATCTGTTTCCTGAGATGGATCAGGTGATCTGGATGGAAGATGGACGGACGACAGTGGGAAGTCATGAAGAACTGTTGGAAGATGAGCCGGAATATGCGGAACTCTTCAGGGCACAGACAGATGCAGTACAGACAGATCTGGTACAGACAGATCCGGTGCAGGAA